>Ga0115013_10000401_pt1 | contig 26391 bp, 29 predicted proteins | sample SouAtlMetagenome_2_FD_88686 | JGI IMG/M metagenome (GOLD analysis project Ga0115013, IMG submission 88686) | Marine eukaryotic phytoplankton communities from Atlantic Ocean - South Atlantic ANT15 Metagenome | ecosystem: Environmental > Aquatic > Marine > Oceanic | place: South Atlantic Ocean...
TCAATGACTTCTATAGTATTATAAGGCTTATCTCTGTTAGCTGGTAAGATTCCAATGATTTCATTTTTATCTTTTTTAGGCTCTATAGTTTCAATTCTGTTAAAACCAGCTTTTTCAAAGTCACCAATTTTACTGAAGATGTTTTGTATAGTTTTAAGACAATCTTCATCGCATTCTGACTTATAATCTGTAACACCAGAAATTTCACAATGTGTTTGTGCACCACCTAATGTTTCATTATCAATATCTTCTCCTATGGCAGCTTTAACAAGATAGCTTCCAGCAAGAAAAATAGTTCCTGTTTTATTAACTATTAACGCTTCATCACTCATAATAGGGAGATAAGCTCCACCTGCTACGCAAGAGCCCATTACAGCAGATATTTGTGTGATACCCATTGATGACATCTTTGCATTATTTCTAAATATTCTACCAAAGTTTTCTTTATCAGGAAATATTTCATCCTGCAACGGTAAAAAGACACCTGCACTATCTACCAAATAAATAATGGGTAACTTATTTTCCATAGCAATTTCTTGAGCACGTAAATTTTTCTTGGCAGTGATTGGAAACCACGCACCTGCTTTTACAGTAGCGTCATTGGCAACTACAATGCATTGTTTTTTGCTAACATATCCCATAACAATAACCACACCTCCCGATGGGCAGCCGCCATATTCTTCATACATATCATCGCCCACAAAAGCTCCAATTTCTATGGATTCACTGTCGTCATCAAGAAGGAAATTTATCCGTTCTCTAGCAGTTAGTTTTCCTTGTTCGTGTTGTTTTTTTATTTTGGACTTACCACCACCAAGCGAAACTTTATCGAACTTTTGAGTCAATTCTGAAATCAAAAGCCTCATTTTATCTTCGTTTTTATTAAATTCTAAATCCATAAGACATTAATAATTTTTCAGCGGTTAATAGATTCTAGATAAGCCTTACTGTTATTTCCCTCGTTAAAAAGTAGGTCTAATATACTGAGATTAGAAATAAAGCCGAATTTATTTTCAAATACTTGCATGTATCTCGGATACTCAATGTGGTCAAAGTTATACATTCTTTTGTCCACATAATCCAATTTCTCAATATAAGATTCACTTAAATTGAATTCTGTTGAAATTCCAATTTTAGAACATATGAAGTTCATCATTTCTAAATTAAGGTCTTTTAAGAAGGTGTATTTTTTTTGAAATAAGGTCAGAAGTTCATCTTCGAAATATTCAAAAAATGGAGAAGAACGATAGGCACTGGTTAAACTTTCCCAATGTTCCTTTTGCCAGTGGTAGTCGTAATTAATTTTAATGTCTTTGAATAGTGTTTTTGAACTATTTTTTCTAACCTTAGGAACCGTTAGTGTTAATGGTCCATTAGCACCATATATTTTGCATCGTGTTCTTAGACTCTGTTTAATGAAATAATCATTGACTTCTATTAAGTATTCACTTGAAATTAGGTTAGAAAAATACTCAATCGAACCAAAATAGGGACAGGGGAGAAGTATTGGTTTAATGGACTGCATTGAATAACCTATTCCATCGGATTTTATTAATTCCTTTTTTATTCTTATCCCAGCTCATCCAAATGAAAAGCGCTTTACCTACAACGTGATCTTCTGGAACAAAACCCCAGTATCTTGAGTCTAACGAGTTGTGTCTGTTGTCTCCCATCATCCAATAATAATCCATCTTGAACGTATAACTATTACTCAAGTTACCGTTTATGTAAATATTATTTTCAATTATTTCAAGAGTGTTCTTTTCATAGATTTCTATAATCCTCCTGTAGTTTTCAATATTTTGAGTATCAATACTTACGGTTACACCTCTCGCAGGAATGGTAAGAGGTCCAAAATTATCTAGATTCCAATTGAATTTATCATCTGGAAATATTAGCTCTGATGAGTTTAATTTAACTCCTTTTTCAGCAACTATTTTTTCAACTTTTTCAACATATGTAAAGCGCTGTATTGCCTCTAAGCTTTTATCGTTAAGAATCAGCTCGTAGTCACCATTTTTAGATAGAATTTGTCCTTCATATATGTTATACTTGTTTAGAGTTTTTTGACTAAAAAGAGTTCCGTCAGTTTTAACATAATATCTAAATTGATTTTTAATTTTTTCATTTAGTTTTTGTGGTTCACCATTGACATACAATTCACTATTTTTTATTTCAATTACATCTGCTGGTAATCCAACACATCGTTTGATGTAGTTCTCTTTTTTGTCTACAGGTCTTTCAGGATATAGCAAATCATCGGTAGGATAATTAAATACTACACAGTCGTTTCTTTCTATTTGACCAAATCCCTTCATTCTATGGTAGTCAAGTTGTATCCATTTTAAATAGGCAGGGGTGCTTTTTGTAAGCGGTAGGGTGTGATGAACAAGTGGAAACGATATTGGAGTGTTAGGTACTCTAGGTCCATAACTTACTTTACTAACAAATAGAAAGTCTCCTATCAAAAGTGATTTTTCCATCGATGATGTTGGTATGGTATAGGCTTCAATCAGGAATGTTCGAAGAATTGTAGCTGCTATTACAGCGAAAAGAATAGCATTAAGCCAACTTTTCAGTTCAGTTTTAGGTTTCTTCTTTTTCTTTTCTTTTTTCTTCCAAAATTGCCAACTAATAGTTTCCCAGAAAAGCACATCACCAACTATTAAGGGAAAAAAATACAGCCATTCGCCATCAATAAGATATACGAAAAGAGTCCAAATAATGGTAAATACTATGAACATTACTGCTTTGAAAGATTTACCTAAGAGTTGTTTTAATTTTTTCATTTTTAATTGATTTTAAGAATGTCACTCATTGAAAAGCAACCTTTTTTATCTACAATCCATTCTGCTGCAATGAGTGATCCTTGAGCAAAACCCATTCTATTATGAGCCTGGTGTGAAATGGATATACTATCTATTTCTGAATCATAGTTGACAATGTGAGTGCCCGCAATATTTTTAGTTCTTTCGCTTTCGATGTCTATGTTTCTAGTTATTTGTGATTGTAAACTTAGCGCTGTGCCACTTGGAATATCCAATTTTTCGGTATGGTGAGCTTCTTTGATTGACGCTTTATATTCAGAGTGATTTTGCATAAGTTTAGATAGCTTTTTATTTAATTCAAAAAAAATATTTACTCCAATACTGAAATTTGAAGCGTATAAAAATCCAGTTTCTTTTTTTAAAGCAAGTCGTCTAACTTTGTTAATATTATTCAACCAACCTGTTGTTCCGGAAACTACAGGAATACCTTTGGATAAAGTAAATTTAATATTATGAAAAGCACTACTAGGTGTGCTAAAGTCAATTGCAACATCAATATTAGTAAAATTTTGATTTTCTATTGGATTACTACTATTAACAATTACAGAAATAGAATGTCCTTTTTCTAGAGCAATTTGTTCTATTAATTTTCCCATTTTGCCATAACCAATAAGTGCAATATTCATACGTCCAAAGTTAAAAATTCATTTTTATTGATAAAGCCTGAGTCTTTCCTTGAGGAGTGTTTATCATCTGTGGTTTAGTTTCAATGCTTAAATCTTCACTGATGTCAAAATCAAAAAGGTGAGCATCTACGCTTGCATCTACTATGTTTAATAAATATATTACTGCTGTAATTATATAAGAAATATCTCTATTTCTTTCATAATAATCAATAATACTAATTAACTGAGTATTGTTATATAAATTTATATAATTATCATTACCACCATTTGATCTAAAAATATAAGCATCTTCAAAATTTGTTAATTTTTTTTGATTATCACAAATGAAATAAATACCTGTTGCTAAAGAGGAATAAATAATTGGAACTTTCCAATATTTTTTATTGTAAATCTGGCCTGCTCCTGGTAAAACTGTTGATAAAATAGAGGCTTTTTTTGCAGATTTTGTTTTTTTCTCTTTAAATGATTGTGTAAAACCAGTTAATGATAAAAATAAAAGTTTATATAAAATTATTTTTTTCAATTATATGTCTAGTTGTGATAAAATTAATTGTAAATCTTCATTTGAATTAAAAGGAATTTCTATTTTTCCTTTTCCGCTTTTGGATACTTTTAATTTAACTTCTTTGCCAATTTTATTACTTATATCATTAGCTAATTTTTGATGCTCAAAACTAAGTAATGTCTTAGTCTTTTTTCTATAGGTTTTGGTGTATGTGCTATCGCCAAAATCTTTTACGATTTGTTCTGTTTCTCTAACAGTGAAATTGTTTTTAAGGATATCTTCAAAAATATTGATTTGAGTATCTTTATTTTTAATATTAATTAATGCCCTAGCATGTCCCATGCTAATGCTTTCGTCTCTTACAGCAGCTAGTATTGTATCAGGAAGCTTTAAAAGTCTAAGGTAATTAGTTATGGTTGAACGCTTTTTACCTACTCTTTCGCTCATTTTTTCTTGTGTAAGTTTACACTCATCAATAAGTCTTTGAAAACTTAATGCAATTTCAACGGGGTTTAGTTGTTCTCTTTGTATATTTTCAACTATTGCCATCTCTAACATTAATTGGTCATTAGCAATCCTAATATATGCTGGGATTGTTTTTAATCCTGCTATTTCGGAAGCTCTATATCTTCTTTCACCAGATATTAATTGAAATTTATAATTGTCCAATTTTCTGACAGTTATAGGTTGAATTATACCTAATTTCTTTATTGAGGTTGCTAATTCTTGTAATGCATTATCATCAAAGTCTAATCGAGGCTGAAATGGATTGACTTCAATTTTATTAATTTCTATTTGTTTTACAGAACCTAATGATGTATCATTATTAGAGAATTGATTGTCATTCTTATTTTTTGTATTTGAATTTTTAAGTAATGCGGATAAACCCTTTCCTAATGCACGTTTTTTTTCTTTCATTTTATTGATTTTGAACTGTCATTAAATTTTTCTCCATAAGCTCTTTTGCTAAATTTAGATAATTTATAGCACCTTTGCTATTAGCATCATGCATAATGATAGTGTGTCCAAAGCTTGGAGCTTCACTAAGTCTTACATTACGTTGTATAATTGTCTTAAAAACCATTTCTTGAAAATGTGTTTTAACTTCTTCTACAACTTGGTTTGATAGCCTTAATCTAGTGTCATACATAGTTAGCAACAATCCTTCAATATCAAGTTCTTTGTTTAAACGATTTTGAACAATTTTGATTGTATTTAATAACTTCCCAAGACCTTCTAGGGCAAAATATTCGCATTGGATAGGTATTATTATTGAGTTTGCTGCTGTTAGTGCGTTTGTTGTCACTATTCCTAATGATGGAGCACAGTCAATAATAATATAATCATAACTAGATTTGACTTGTTCTAATATATCTTTAAGAATAAACTCTCTATTTTCTTGATTTACTAGTTCAAGTTCAGCGCCAACTAAATCTATGTGAGCCGGAAGTAAGTCTAAATTGGGGCTTTCAGTTTTTAGTATTGCTTCTCTTGCACTAATATTATCAGTTAAACATTCATATAGACCATATCTAATCTCTCTTGGATCATACCCAACTCCAGAAGTTGAGTTTGCTTGAGGATCTGCATCAACAAGAAGAACTTTTTTTTCAAGCACTCCAAGACAGGCTGCAAGGTTTATAGCTGTAGTTGTTTTTCCTACACCACCTTTTTGATTTGCAATTACAATGGTTTTGTTCATATGCTTTATTTAGTTTTTAATTAATTCTTAATTCTTGAAGTTCGCAAAACAGACTTATTTGGCTATATTTACGATTCAAAAATAACTCAATTAATTGACTGCTTAAGAAGAAAAAAAGGTGTTTTTTTTAACATTTATTTCAAAATGTTAATAGTTTTAATTTAAACCATTCAATCTATGTCACATGTGATAAATTCTCCCCAAACAATGTTTTTAATTATGAAGATATTATCTGTTTGTTTTTTAACTATTTTATTTTTACAATCAGGAATAGATAAAATTATAGACAAAAAAGGAAATTTGAATTGGTTAAGATCTCATTTTGCTAATTCACCGTTAAAAAATAATGTGCCTGTTTTACTTATAATTGTTACAGTAATTGAATTATTTTCAGGTTTGTTAAATCTATTAGGCTTAGTTCTTTTAGTATATAATGGAAATGAAATTTTTGCAATATTTGGAACTATATTGGCTTCATTGGCTTTGATTATGTTGTTTTTTGGTCAAAGAATAGCTAAAGACTACGTAGGAGCACAATCTTTAGTAAGTTATTTTATTCTTACTCTTCTTACTTTATTTTTATTATGTAATTAATTCAGATTATAAACCTTTCAGATTAGTATTAATACATATTACTTAATCCGATGAACTTGATTTATTAATTTCTTCTGATTTATTATCCTGACCTTTATGTTCAATTATATAATCAACACTTTCATTTAAAGCAAATTTAAATTTTTCAAAATCTTCTTTATAAAGAAATATTTTATGTTTTTTAAAGAAGTGACTTCCATCATCATTAAAAATTTTTTTGCTTTCTGTAATAGTTAAGTAGTAGTCCTGTGATCTTGTTGCTCTAACATCAAAAAAATATGTTCTTTTTCCTGCTCTTACTTTATTAGAGAAAATTTCCTCTTGCTCTTTGAAATCATCCATAATTTTATTTTTTTATATTAATCAAAACTAAAAAAATATAAGTAAAACACAAATTTCATTATTTTGAAAGTTGTGTTTTGTACATGTCATAATAAATCCCCGATTTTTTTAAAAGCTCTGCATGAGTGCCAGTTTCAACAATTTTTCCGGAATCTAGCACAATTATTTTATCCACATGTTTAATAGTTGATAATCTATGGCCAGTAATAATTGTGGTTATTTTACTTTCCGAATTAAAAATTTCATTAATTATTTTATCTTCAGTTTCATTATCTACAGAAGAAAAACAGTCATCTAAAATGAGTATAGGCGAGGGTTTAATTAATGCTCTTGCAATAGCAATACGCTGTTTTTGTCCTCCAGACAACGTAACACCTCTTTCACCAACTATAGTTTGATATTTTTTTGGAAAAACTAAAATATTTTCATGAATAGCGGCTTTTTTTGAAACAATTTCAATATCATTTAATGTTAGTTCTTTTTTTGATCCTAAAGCTATGTTGTTGAATATTGTATCTGAAAATAACAATGAATCTTGAGGTACAACACTCATTTCAGAGCGAAGATTAGCAATGTTGAATTTGTCAATTGGTATATCATCTATTTTGATGGATCCTTCTTTAGGTTTATACATTCGGCTAATTAAATTTATAATTGTAGATTTACCTGAGCCTACTTTTCCTACTAATGCAACCGATTGACCTTTTTTTATATTAAATGAAACGTTATTCAATGCCTTTATTCCACTTTCTGGGTATATGAAACTAACGTTATTAAAGTTTATTTTGCCATTTATTTTATGTTTAATTCCACCTTCAAAATTTAATTCTGATTTAGTCATAAGAAATTCATTTATTCTTTTCTGAGAAGCTGCTGCTCTTTGGATAATTGATGTAACCCAACCTATTGAAGCCATTGGCCAAGTTAACATATTAACATATATGATAAATTCTGCAATATTTCCTGTAGTTATATTTCCTGCAATTGATTCTTTTCCTCCAACATATATTGTAAGTAATGTGCTTAAACCTATTAATAATAGCATAAATGGAAAGAAACCTGCATTAGTTTTAGCTAAAGAAATATTTCGTCTTAGATATTCATTTGTTTCATATTTAAAAATATCAAAATTTATTTTTTCATTTATAAATGATTTTATAATTCTTATTCCAGAAAATGACTCTTGAGTAACATTTGAAACTACAGATAATTGATTTTGTACTTTTTCACTCTTTGAATGAATTATTTTACTAATAAAAAATATAGTTATGGACATTATTGGAAGAGGCGCAAGAACATATAAGCTTAATTTTACATTTATTGTAAACATATTATACATCACTAATATGAATAGTGAAATCATATTAATTGGATACATTGTCGCTGGACCTAGAAACATTCTAACTTTTGTAACATCTTCGCTAATTCGTGACATCATATCACCAGTTTTATTTTTCACATAAAACATTCTATCTAAATTTTGATAATGATTAAATATTTCATTTTTGATGTCAAATTCAATTAATCTTGACATTACAATTATAGTTTGTCTCATAAAAAACATAAATATACCCTTAAGTAATGCAAATAAAATTAGCATTAGTCCAAAATAAAGTAATTTTGAAGTTAAATCAGAATAATTAAAATTAACATATTGTGAAGCTTCAATAGCTTCTTTAGCTGTATCAAATGCTTTTCTAGTATAAATAGCTGGGTATAAAGCAAAAATATTAGATGTTACTACGAAAATTGTACCTAATGCAAAACGCCATCGATATTTTTTATAGAATTTTAAAAGATATTTTAGTTCTTTCATAAAATTTAACTTCTTAATTTAAAAACACAAATAAAATTGTAGTTTTGAAACCGCAAAATTTAACATATTTAATTAGTAATTAAATCATAGCAAAGTTAAATAACTTTCTATTTAATTGAATGAAAATAGAATTCTATGTTGAAGTTGAAAAATGTGAATGATTATATTAAAGATTTTCAAGTCATTGAAATAATGTCTAATATGAATCATGAACAATTAGTTTTTTGTAATGATGAAAAAACTGGACTAAAAGCTATTATTGCAATTCATAATACTACGCTGGGACCTGCTCTAGGTGGCACAAGAATGTGGAATTATAATAGTAGTAATGAAGCTATTATTGATGTCTTAAGGCTGTCAAGGGGAATGACATTTAAGGCTGCTATTACTGGATTATCTTTAGGAGGCGGAAAAGCAGTAATTATTGGTGATTCATCAAAAGACAAAACAGAAGCTTTGATGCGTAAGTTTGGAGAATATGTTAATAGTTTGGGTGGAATATATATCACTGCTGAAGATGTTGGAATGAACACTTCAGATATGGTTTTAGTAAAAAAAGAAACAAATTTTGTTACAGGATTACCTATTGATATGGGTGGTGGCGGAAATCCTTCTCCAATTACAGCTTATGGAGTCTACATGGGTATTAAAGCCTCATCAAAATACTTATGGGGTACCGATAACCTATACTCAAAAAAAGTGCTAGTTCAAGGTGTTGGTCATGTTGGTGAAAATCTTGTTAAGCATCTTACTGAAGAAGGGGCAAATGTTATTATTAATGATATAAACAAATCTAATTTAAAACGAGTCTCTGACCTTTATAACTGTAAAATTGTTGAAAGTAGTAAGGTCTATGATCTGGATGTTGATATTTATTCGCCGTGCGCTCTTGGAGCTACTATTAATGACGAAACCATAGAGCTATTAAAATGTGATATTGTTGCTGGTGCTGCAAATAATCAACTTAAAGATGAAAAAAAGCATTCTAAAATGCTACAAGATAAAGGGATTTTGTATGCTCCTGATTTTTTAATTAACGCCGGTGGTTTAATAAATGTATATTCTGAAATAAATGGATATGATAGAGAAAAAGCCATATCTCAAACACGTAAAATTTTTGATACAACGTTAAAACTTTTTCATAGATCTGAAAAAGAAAATATTACAACTCACGAGGCTGCATATTTATTAGCCCAAGAACGAATAAATGAAACAAAGAAACTTAAGAATAACTAGTTATTTATGCTAAATAGACGTCACTTAAGAATTCGAGTTTTGCAATTTGTTTATTATTGGAATAAGTCAAAACAAATTGACTTAGCAGTTTTTGAAAAAGAATTTTTAAACTCTTTAGCAAATTTAGAAACTTTATATCTACTGTTATTAAAGTACGTTTTAAAACTTAGAGATTTTTCTGAAAATTATTTTGAGGGTTCTATGAATAAAAAATTACCTTCTGTTAATGATTTAAATCCAAATAAAAAGTTCATCAATAATTTATTTCTTAAAAATTTAAGAGATAAATCAGATTTGAATAAAAGATTGGATCGAATTAAATTATCATTTACTGATGAGAATATTATGATAAAAGATATTCATTTTAAAATGTTAGAATCTGAAATTTATAATGATTATATGAATAATCACAATACAACATATGAAGATGATAAGAAGTTTATTTTAAACTTCTTTAGTAAAGAATTAATTGAGATGGAATCATTTCAAGAATTTTTCAACAAGAAAGATATTTTTTGGGAAGATGATTTCCCGTTTATTTGTAATTTGGTAATTAAAACAATAAAAGAGTCAAATTCCAATAGAGTAATTTTGTATGATTTTTTTAACAACGAAGTAAAAGAATTTTCTATAAATCTATTACGTAACACAATAGTTAACTCTGATGAATTTGCAAAGTTAATTTCTTCAAAAACTAAAAATTGGGATTTAAAAAGAGTTGCTCAGATGGATCTAATATTAATGCAAATGGCCCTTTCTGAGCTTTTAAAAATGCCTAATGTTCCTGTAAAAGTTACAATTAATGAATATATAGAACTTGCGAAATATTATAGTACTGCCAATAGTAAAAATTTTGTTAATGGTATTTTAGATAGTTTACTTTTTGAATTAATGAAGGAGGGTTCAATAAAAAAAACAGGTAGAGGATTAATTGAATAATTACTATTTTTGCAATATGAATTATAATTTTATGTATAAAGTATTATTAATTTCTTTTATTTTTCTGTTTGCTTGTAATGATTTAGCGAAAAAAGTTGATGATAATTCAACCAAAACAGATAAAAGTGAACAAATAAAACCATCATTATCGTCAAACTTAGTGATGAACGACAAAACTTCAGAGTCAAATAAAAATAAATTTGGTATGCCTGAGTTCAGTTTTGAAAAAGAATTACATGACTTTGGAAGTCTAGTTGATGGAGAGAAAGTGTCCTTTTCTTTTAAATTCACCAATTCCGGTGATGCTCCATTAATAATTTCATCCGCAAAAGGTTCATGCGGTTGTACAGTACCTAATTGGCCAAAAGATCCGATAGCTCCCGGAGAGTCTGGATCAATTGATGTAACTTTTAATAGTTCCGGTAGATCTGGCAAACAAAATAAAGCTATAACTTTGACAGCAAATACAAATCCTAGCAGAAAAGTGATAAATATCACATCTGAAGTAATAACAAATTAAAATGAATATAATTACAATATTATTAGCTGAAGAGGGTGGTAATCCTCTAATTTTCTTCGTATTAGTTTTTGGAGTGTTTTGGTTTTTTATGATTAGACCACAAGTTAAAAAACAGAAGCAAGAACGTAAATTTAGAGAAGAAATTAAAAAAGGTGATAAGGTAATCACATCAGGTGGTTTACATGCCAAAGTAGTAGAAGTTGCAGAAAAAACTGTAAAATTAGATGTTGGAAGCAGTACAATTCTAAAATATGAAAAATCTGGTATTTCTTCAGAATTGTCTAATAAGAAAGATTAGTTCTTAACAAGTTCTGACCTTACTTATGCATAACAAACTTAAATTACTTCTTAATAGGCTAATTGTTGCTCTAAGAATAAAGAAAAATCAACTTCCAATTTTCTTTTTTCTTTTAGTTCTATCCTCTGTATTTTGGGTTCTTATTGTTCTTTCAAAAGATTACACTACAACTGTTCGTTATCAGGTTACTTTTGTTGATCTTCCAAAGGACAAACTTTTAATTGATGATAAAAAAGTTGATTTACATCTTCAAGTAGTAGCTCCTGGATTTACTATACTAGCAAATAGATTAAGATACAGAAAATATATTCCTCTTTCTGTTTCTTCTTTTATACCAAAAAGAAAAGGAAATAAATGGAACTACTATTGGTTAGGTAAGCAATCTGTTTCACAACTTCAAGATGTTCTTCCAACGAACATGCAATTATTAAATGTACAACCTAATAGAATTGACCTAATGCTTGATGAAAAAGCTGAAAGAGTTCTTCCTGTTCAGATTAAAACAGATTTATCTTTCAAGGAACTTTTTCGTCAAAAGGAGCCTATTAGATTAGAACCTTCTACAATAGTTATTTCAGGGCCAAAAGCTGTTGTTGAAGTCTTTGATTATGTAAGTACAGAAACATTAATAATAGATAATGTTAGTTCTAACTCCTTTGGAACAATCAAGATTCAACCACTAAATCATTCTGAAATCAATTATTCTTTGACTAATATAAATTGGGAGCTAAAAGTTGAAGAGTACACTGAAGGAGAAATAATTTTACCAATTAATGTAAAAAATGTTCCTAAGGGATATGATATAAAACTTTTTCCTAATGAAGTTATTATAAACTATTTAGTTTCGTTAGATAAATTTGATTTAGTTAAAAAAGACATATTTAGGACGTCTGTTAATTTTGATTATATGAAGAAAAGATTACCAATTGAATTAGATTTTCAAGCAAATTTTATTGAAAATGTAAGATTAAAACCTGAAAAAGTTGAATATTTTTTAATTAAAAAATAAATGAAAAGAATTGGATTAACAGGAAATATAGGAAGTGGAAAATCTACTATTGCATCATGTTTTAAAATATTGGGTATTTCTGTTTTTAATTCTGATGATAAAGCAAAATTTATTATGAATAACAATTCTACTTTAAAACAAAAAATGATTAATCATTTTGGAGAAAATGTATTTAATGAGTTTGGATTAAATCGAAAATATTTATCTAGATTAGCTTTTAATAATGTCAAAGTTTTAAAAAAGCTCAATGATTTAGTTCATCCATTAGTTCAGGATGCTTTTGAAATATGGTGTAATCAACAAAGTAGTAAATATGTTATTAAGGAAGCGGCTATTTTGTTTGAAAGTAGTAATAATAAATCATTAGATGCATGTATTTGTGTTAGTTGTCCTGAACAAATAAGAATCCAAAGAATATTAAAAAGAGATGACTTGTCAGAAAAAGAAATAATTCAAAGAATGAGGAGTCAATGGTCAGAAAAAAAGAAAAAAGCCTTATCAGATTATGTTATTCTTAATGATGATTCTTGTTTAGTCATACCACAAATTCTAAAAATCCACAATGCTTTAAAATAACCCTTCAATTTCCCCTAAACCCTTACGAATAATTTTTAATTTCCCAGATGAATAATCAATTACTGTTGATGGAACTGAGGAGCCTATGCCTGAATCTATAACTATGTCAATTTGATTTGAATACTTTTTATGAATTAATTCGGGATCGGTACTATACTCAATAAATTTATCATCATTTCGAACAGAAGAAGATAAAATAGGGTTGCCTATTTCATTTACAAGTAATTGCGGAATATTGTGATTAGGGATTCTAATACCTATAGTTTTCTTTTTAGTTTTGAATAGTTTGGGAATCCTACTATTAGCTTTTAAAATAAAAGTATATGGTCCAGGTAGAACTCTATTTATATTTTTATATATATATCTATTAATTGGAAGTGTAAAGTGTGATAGTTGACTTAAGCTTGAGCATACAAATGAAAAATTTTGCTTTTTGAGATCAATTTTTTTGATTTTTGCTATTCGTTGGACAGCTTTTTGTTGAAAAATATCACAACCTATTCCATAAATAGTATCTGTGGGGTAAATAATAATTCCTCCATCTTTAAGACATTCAACAACTTGTGCGACACCCCTAGGATTAGGGTTCAAAGGATTTATTTTAATAAGCATTTTTTAGATTATTATTATAATCTTTATATAAAGGATTATTTGTTGCCACATGATGTGTTGTTGGAGATTAATCTCATAAATATTAGCTGTGCCAATGAAAATTTTCGTGGTAAAGCTTATGAAAAATAAAATAGGGCAAGCTACTTACATCACACCGCTCAACCACTTACCCTTGCTACCTTCCAGTCCTGGGGGAGTTCAGTAGGAGCTGGTTGTGTAAGACTTGCCCTTTGCAAATATATACTAATTGCCTTCTATTGATATAATTTTTTAGAAAAAATAGCATAAAAAATAATTATATTTGTAATATTTATATTTAAAAATATGATGAAAGATTACATCCTCAAAAATGGTCTAATACTTGGGTCAATAAGTATCATTTTATTAGTTGGTTCGTATTCTATGGGAGTACATTTTTTTCTTAATGATACTTGGTCAATTATAAAAGCTTTTTTACCATATCTTATTTTAATATATTTTGTGATTGAATATAAAAAGATAGTTGGAGGCTATATTTCATTTAAAGATACTTTTACAGTAACTCTTGGTATTTCAGTTGCTGGAGCATTTTTAACAACATTCTTTTCTATTTTATTGTTTAATTTTATTGATCCTGATTTTGCAGTTCAATTAAAAGATTTCACTGTTGAAAAATTAGCTCTTCAACTTGATCAATTATCAGAAAGTAGTTCAATGTATACTATCTTAGAAAATTTGATAGAACAAACACAAAAAGAGGAAATATATTCTATTACAAATCAAGCAAGTTCATTATTTTACAGTTTGTTTTTTCATATAATTTTTTCTGCTATAATTGCTGCTTTTATCAAGAAAGACAAACCTACATAAACTAGAATTAATATGAATATTTCAGTTGTAATACCTTCATACAATGAGTCAGAATCATTATCTGAGTTGTGTTCTTGGATAGACAGGGTTATGTCCAATCATTCACTTTCTTATGAAGTTATAATTATAGATGATGGAAGCATTGATGATTCTTGGAATTTAATTAAAAAAATGTCTAAACTTAATGATAGAATTAAAGGTGTAAAATTTAGAAGAAATTATGGAAAGTCTGCAGCATTAAATGTTGGTTTTGCTAAGTCTAAGGGAAATATAGTTGTCACAATGGATGCTGATTTACAAGATAGTCCTGATGAAATACCTGAACTATATCGTTTAATAAACGAGGATTCTTGGGATATGGTTTCAGGATGGAAGAAAAAAAGATATGATCCAATAACAAAAACAATTCCCACTAAGTTATATAATTGGGCTGCTCGTAAAGCTTCAGGAATATACCTTCACGATTTTAATTGTGGACTTAAGTCATACAGAAATGATGTTGTAAAGAATATTGAATTATATGGTGAAATGCATAGATATATTCCAATGCTTGTAAAGCAAGCAGGATTTACTAAAATCACTGAAAAAGTAGTACAACATCAAGCAAGAAAATACGGAGTTACTAAATTTGGTGCAGAACGTTTTATTAATGGTTTTCTGGATTTGATGACAGTTACGTTTGTATCTAGCTTCGGAAAAAAGCCAATGCATATTTTTGGTGTTTTGGGTACATTTATGTTTATATTAGGTTTTGTGCTTTTTATTTTTTTAGGCGGGCAGAAGTTGTTCTATATGTATTCAGAAATTAAAGCTACTAATATAGCTAATATGAGTAGTTTTTATATTGCTTTAACATCTATGATTATTGGAGTTCAAATGTTTTTAGCTGGTTTTATTGGTGAAATGATTTCTAGAAATTCTTTTGATATAAATCAATATCAAGTCGAAGATGAAATTTAGTTTATAGTAGTTTGCTAAGACTTATTAGTGAATCTATACAATAATACTTTTCTGATTGACCAATAAGTATTCCGAACATATTAGCATTCTTAGCAAATTCCATATCACTGATAGAATCTCCTATCATTATACTTTTTTTGAAATTTATGCTCGGAAATTCCTCATTTGCTTGTAAGGCCATACCGATATTAGGTTTTCTCATTATGGAATTTTCTTCAACTAATTGTGGTGCAAAATATATAGCATCGATTCTTCCTCCGAAATTTTGAACCTCTTGAATTAAATGTTGATGAACTTTATTTAAGTCCTCTTCTGTCATTAAACCTTTGCTTATTGCTTGTTGATTGGTGACTATAACTATTTTATGAAAATGACTTGAAAATACCTTTATAGCCTCAAGAGCATATGGTAGAAACTGAAACTCATCTATAGATTTGACGTAATCACCAACTATTTTTTTGTTGATTACACCATCTCTATCTAAAAATAGTGTCCAGCTAGTGTCAATTTTAGGAATTTTTAAGTTCATTTTATGAAAATAATTCCTTTTCTACCAATTCACAAATTCCATGTCCTAGCATAAGGTGACACTCTTGTATTCTTGGTGTGTCATCGGATGGAATATTGATTAAATAATCACAGTAAGGCTTCATATTTCCGTTTGATTTTCCAGTTAACCCTATTGTAATTATTTCTTTCTTTTTAGCCTCTTCTAAAGCTTTAATAACATTTTTAGAATTACCAGATGTTGACATACCAATCAAAATATCTCCTTTGTCACCAATACCTTGTATAAGTCTAGCGTAAACTTCATCAAATGAATAGTCATTAGCAACGGCAGTTATAAATGAAGTGTTGGTATTTAATGCTTCAGCTTGAAGGGCAGGTCTGTTCAAGTAGTACTTACCTGAAAATTCTGCGGCTAAATGCTGAGCATCTGCAGCGCTTCCTCCATTGCCACAAAACAATAACTTGTTGCCATTGTTGAAAGCCTCAATAATTAAATCTGCTATTTTTGAAACCTCTGCTATTAAGTTGTCATTTTCCAAAATTTCTTGCTTTATTGATATAGAGTCACTAATATTTCTTATAATAAGGTCTTTTTTCATGATGTTGTGTTATTCTTTTTAGAGTAAGTTAAAGCAAGTAATTTTTTTGTAAAGATAGACCAAGAATATTGTTCCTTTATTTGGTTAATATTTTCTATCATTTTATTAATGTTGGTTTTATTAAAGAATTTCAAAATAGCTTTTTTTATTTCATTAGCATTAGGTGAAACTACATAGCCTACTTTACCGTCAGGACACATTTCTTTAAGTCCGCCAACATCTGTTACTATCATAGGTTTGTTAAAGTGATAGGCTATTTGAGTCACGCCACTTTGGGTAGCTGATTTGTAGGGTTGAACAACCAAATCACAAGCATTAAAATACAAATGAACTTCAGAGTCAGGAATAAACTGTTCGACTTGAATGATATCCTGCTCTAAGTTATATTTTTCTATTAGTATTTTGTATGGTGCTTGCTCAGAATAATATTCACCAGCAACAATAAGTTTGATGTTTTTTTCTCTTATCTCAGTGTCAGAAAAAGCCTCCAATAGTAGATCTAAGCCTTTGTAGTCACGTATTAATCCAAAGAATAATATGTATCTGTAATCTTGATTTAATTTTAGAGATTCAATCGCTTTTTCTCTAGGTTCTATTTCTCCAAAGTTATCGTAAATAGGATGTGGCGTAAGGACTTTAGGACTGTTTTCATCAAATACTTTTAGGTCATCTAAAACTTTTTGTGTCATAGCTAAAAAACCGTCTATTTTTTTTATAAAATAACGGGTAAGTATTTTATCTCCTATTCTCAATTCATGAGGAATTATGTTATGAGCTATACATAATAGTTGTGTTTTTTTAGATTTTAGGAGTCTTGACAGTGTGCCCAATGATGCTCCCATAAACGGTAACCAAAAGGGGATAATTACTATATCGTAATTTTCTTTCCTAAGGGATAGTCCTGTTGTAATCCAATTGATAGGATTTATAGAGTTTATTCGTCTTTCAATGTTTATGTTTTGAGGTTTTTTAGAAGACGAAAACTGTGTTTTACCAGGAAAAAGGAAATTAGGGTATTGTAGCTTAAATGTATGTATGGTTAGTTGATGTCCTTCAGCAATAAGCTCTTTGGCTAAGCGTTCGTTGAAAGCTGCAATTCCACCTCTGTATGGGTATGCTGTGCCAAGGATTGCAATCTTCATATTAGTTTTTTTATTTTTTTTATTTTAAAACCTAAATATCCATATAATATTGTCATTAATGGACTAATTATATTAAAAAAACAGAATGGTAAATACGTCATTGTAGCTACGCCTAAAACTGCAGATTGTGTTGCTCCACAGGTGTTCCAAGGCACTAGCACAGAAGTTACGGTCCCGCTATCCTCCAAAGTACGACTTAGATTTTCAGGTGCTAGACCTTTATCTTTGAATGTATCGACATACATTCTTCCTGTTACCACTATACTTAAATATTGATCGCTTGCTGTGATATTAAAAAACAAACATGTACAAGCAGTAGTTGCAATTACTGAGCCTGTATTTTCAGCATACTGTATTATGGATTGGCTAATCTTTTTCAGAGCACCACTTGCTTCCATTACACCACCAAAACACATAGCGCAAATTATTAGCCATATTGTATTTAACATCCCGTACATACCACCTGAAGAAAGTAAATCGTTTATCATTTCGTTAGATGTGTTTATGCTTGTTTCAGAACCCATTGCATTAATAACGGATACATAACTAGCTTGAAAGAAATTAGAATCAATACCAGAAAGTTCTTCAATTAGATGAGGTTGAAAAATAATAGCAAAAAATCCACCTAATAATGTACCTGCGAATAATACTGGTAGTGCAGGTACTTTTTTCATAATGAGTAATAGTACGATTAAAGGAACTAAAAATAACCATGGACTTATGTTGAAGCTACTTTCTATAGCCATTAACATATTTGTAATATCATCAGAATTTTGTGTGTTATCCATTGAAAGCCCAATAAATAAAAATATTAGAAGTGATATTAAAAAGCTAGGAATAGTAGTGTACATCATATATCTGATATGTGTAAATAAGTCTGTTCCTGCCATTGCAGGAGCGAGATTTGTAGTATCAGATAAGGGGGACATTTTATCGCCAAAATATGCTCCTGATATAATAGCTCCTGCTATAAGACCGTTTGAAATATCCAAAGCATTACCTATTCCCAATAGAGCAATTCCTACAGTAGCGATAGTTGACCAAGAACTGCCTGAGGCTAATGAAACTATAGCACATATGATGGCTGCAGCAACCAGAAAAATTTTAGGATTTAGTATTTGTAATCCATAATAAATCATTGTAGGAACAATACCGCTTATTAACCAAGTTCCTGCTAGTGAACCTATGAGTAAAAGTATTATGATTGCTGGTGTAGTTGAAGCTATACTGTTACTGACCCCTTTTAGAATAAATTTCCAAGAGGTGCCACTTTTTAACCCCATTACGGCAGCAATAGCGGCTGATAGCAAAAGTGCTAATTGATTTGCACCACCTAAACTGTCATCGCCATAAAGATAAACATTAAAAGAAAGTAAGGCTATTAAAAAAATAATAGGTAGCAGTGCACCAAAAAAAGATTGATTCATAAGGGGAAATTATTTTTGTAAATATAATAATCCTATTGTATGAAACAACTATTACCTCTAGTCTTATTTTAGAATATTAGTCTTGATTAAACACTTTTTCATCTTTTGGAAGGTACGCTCAATATCATTATCTAAGCCAATAGACATTCGAATCATTCCTTCTGATATGCCCATTTGATCTTGTTCTTCTTTTGATATTTCTGAAGATGTACTAGTGCCTGGTGCAGAAAATAAGGTTTTGTAAAAGCCTAAACTTACTGCCAAGTAACCTATGTTATTATTTTGCATTTCTTCCATAACTTGATAAGCATTTTTCATGCTGCCAACGTCTAAAACAAGCATACCACCATAGCCAAATTCGGTATTCATACTATTCCTCATTAATCTGTGTTGAGGGTGGCTTGTAAGACCAGGGTAGTGAGCTTTTAAACCAAGTTTTTCGAATTTCTCAGCAAGAAACAGTGCATTACTACTGTGTTGTTTTATTCTTGTTGGTAATGTTCGCAGGTTTTTTAGTATGCCATTAGCTCGAATAGCATCCATAGTAGGTCCCAAAAGCATTGCTGCCCCTTTATTGACATCTATAAGGTCTCCTACAAATTCTTTGGTAGAGCAAATAACTCCTCCAACAGTATCACTAGCTCCATTAATAAATTTTGTTAGCGAGTGAATTACAATATCAGCTCCTAGCTCAGCTGGTGAAAAAATGAGGGGGGTAAATGTATTGTCAACTACAAGTTTTAAATTGTTTTTATGAGCTAGTTTTGCTAATTTTTTAATATCGGAAATTTCTAACAGGGGGTTGCTCATTGTTTCGCAATATAAAATTTTAGTATCAACACAAATAGCAGATTTAACAGAATCTAAATTAGTTATATCCACAAAGGATGTACTAATTTTTAGTTTAGGTAAAAAGTTTTTCATAAAGGCATAACTTCCTCCATATATAGTTCTACTACTTACTATATGATCACCACTTTTGCATAGTTCCATTATGGCGCTACTAATTGCACCCATTCCTGATGCTGATACATGTGCAGCATCTGTATTCTCCATATTAGAAATAGCCTCAGCGAGATATCCAGTGCTAGGATTCATATGTCTTGAATACAAATAACAGCCTTCACGTTCTCCTCCAAATACCATTTCCATTGTTTTACCTGCTAAATATGTAAAAGTAGAAGAATCTGCAATAGATGGATTAACTCCTCCATATTCACCAAAGTATTGCATATCTTGAATGCTGTCTGCTGGTTTATGTTTTTTCATGAGACATAATTTGTTAGATTTTAATTTTCCACCATGGTTTATTGTCTAGACTTTGATCTTCAGTATAGTAGCCGTAGCCATAGGTGTTCCCGTATCCATATCCATATCCATATGAAGTTTTGTCTATAGAAATATCATTAATAACGAGGTTCATATTTACTACATTATTTTTAATAATAGTTTCATTGAGGTTATTTAACATATCCTTAGTAGTAAAATTTTGTCTGATTACATATATATTAACATCAGAGTGATTCATTAAAATTAGTCCGTCGGTTACTAATCCAATTGGTGGCGTATCAATTATAATATTTTGATATGTTTTTTTAAGTTCTTTAATAAATTCTTCCATTTTATTCAAACTCAATAATTCTGATGGATTTGGGGGTATTGGTCCAGATAATATTATATCTAAGTTTTCGTATTCTGTATTTTGAATGACTTCCTCTTTTGAATTTTGGCTACTTAAATATGAACTTAATCCGATATCATTGGTAAGTTTAAAGTCATTAAAAATTTTAGGTTTTCTCATATCTGCACCAATTAAAATAGTCTTTCCTTGAGTAATGCTAAATATTGATGCTAAATTCATAGCAACAAAAGTTTTTCCTTCACCACCTATACTAGAAGTGATACAAATAACTTTTTGTGATTTATCTGAAGCTAAATATTGAATATTAGTTCGGATTGATCTAAATGCTTCTGCAATACCTGATTTAGGGCTATTAATATTCACAAGATTATAGCCGCTGTTGTTATGCATTATTTTGCCTAAAAGTGGAATTGATGTAATTTGATCAATATCTTTCTTATCAATTATTTTATTATTAAATATAAAAAATAAGCTAATTAAAATTGTTGGAAAAAATATACCAATCATTAAAGAAAAGAAATAAATTAATAATGTATTGGGCCTGATAGGTAAGTTAGATACTAATCTTGGCATATCAATTATCTTATGATCAGAAATATTACTTGCTTTTGTAATTGATGCTTCTGCTCTTTTTTCTAAAAGATAATTGTATATATTTTCATTTAGGTTAAATTTTCTTTGAATATTTAAAAGTATTCTCTCGTTTTGAGGTAGGTTTCCGATTAAACCTTCAATTTCACTAATTCTTAGGTTAATATCTTTTAAAGTAAGATCTGAACTGCTTATTACATTGTCAATATTTTCAATTAATTTCTCTTTGGTGTTCTTTATTTGTTCCTTAAGAGAAATTACAAGTGGATGCTCTTGTTTTGAATTTACACTTACTTCATTTAATTGAGAATATAATTTTGTTAGTTCTGAAATATGATTATTTAGAAGAGGATCTTCAATTCCCATAGTAGAAGGTGCAACAATGTTATTTACATTATTATTTTTTAAAAGGTATTCTTCAAGTGAAACATAATATTTATTATTAAGTTCTAAAATTGCTTTTTCTTGTTCTAGCTTCTCTAGTTGATAAAAAGCTCCATATTCTTTTTGTGAAAGTTCAATTTTTGGATTTTTTTCTTTAAAATTTTCAAGAGTACTTTCAACATTTGATAATGAGTCTGAAATTGATGTTAATTGTTGATTTATAAATTGTATTGTATTTGAGGTTATTTGATTTTTTTCATCTAAATCTTTAGCAAGATATAGCTCTGTAAATTTATTTAAGAAGTCATTTATTTTAACGGCATTTGGTCCTTCTAATGAAATCTTTAATATTGATGCATCTTTTTCAATTTCTATTACTTCTAATTTTTTAAGATAAATTTCAGTTAATTCGTTATAACTAGAAATCACAAAAAAGTAGTTTGACCAATTTTCATCTTTAAAAAGTGACAAATCATTTTTTGAAATACTAAAGTTAAAGAAATCAGTTTTTATTATTTCATCAAATTTATGTAAAGCTTCATAGTTTATGTCTAGTTCTTTATTAGAAATGTATGTCTCTGTACTAAGGTTAAATAATTTAACATTATCAAAATTAGCGGTTAAAATGAATTCGTCTTCAGATATTAACTTAATATTAAACTTTTGATTAATTATTTGAGGATGATATTCATCAACATCAATAATAAATGGTGTTTTTTTATAAATATCATCTGACTTTAAATTTCCGGAGTGATAATAAGATATTCTAAAATTTAAATCTTGAAGTGTTTTTTTTGTTAATGAAAATGATTCTAAAATACCAATTTCATTTTTGATATTTTTTTGTCCTCCAAATAAATCTAATCCTTCAAAAACATCATCTGCCCCTAAACTATTATTACTTTCTTCTTTAATTAAAAGTGTGGTTGACGATTTGTAGATTTTAGTTGAGTATCTATTATATAAAAATCCAATTATTAAGAAAGATATAATTGATAGAAATATATATTTCCAAAATATAAGATACCTGTCAAAAAAAACTTTAAGATCTATTTTTTCTTCATTATTTTGTAGTGAATGATTCATAAATCATTTTTAGTTAGAATTTAAAATGCCAAAAACTATATTTGCTACAAGTGCAATACTTGAAATAGCAGAAATATATATTTGCGCATTTGAGCTTCTCATGCGAACATTTCTCATTGGTTCTATATAAAGTACATCGTCTGATTTCAAGATAAAATTCTTTGAATAAAGTGTTTCTACTTTTGTTAAATCAAGATAAATAATTTTGTTATCTCTTATTAATTTAACTTTTTTGCGATTTGCATAATCTGATAAATCTCCAGCCAATCCTAGAGCTTCTAAAATGCTAATATTATCCTTATATACTTTGTAGGTTCCCGGATGATTTACTTCTCCTAAAATGGTAATTTCAAAATTAATATGCTTTACAATTACTGTTGATTTAACTAAGAAATCATTAGCTCTCGTTTGGATTTTCTGTTTTGCTGCTTCAACCGTTAAATCTTTTATGTAAATTTTACCTAGAATTGGAATTTCAACATTGCCTTCACTATCAATAGTGAAACCATTTAGGAAAAGATTAGCCGATGTTGTTTGATTATTATTAGCATTATTTTCAATGTTAAAAATATTAAACGATTCTTCTTGTACACCTATAATTTTAATATGTAAAATATCGCCTTCTCTCAATTGATGTTTTGGATATTCAGCAATTGATAAATTTGAATCATTTTTTAATTCTTGGTCAAGTAGTACTACTTTTTTAATTGGAGAACAAGAAACAAATAAAAGCGAAATTATAGATATAAAAATTGAAAATTTCATAATTAATCTTGTATTACAATTTACAAAAGTACTAAAGTTTTATCAGATAATTGTATAATTTGTGTAACGGAAGACCCATTACATTGTAATAACAACCTTCTATTGATGTAATTCCTATTTTACCAATCCAATCCTGAATCCCATATGCACCTGCTTTATCACTAGCATTGAAATTATTCAAATAGTAGTTAATTTCCTTTTCTGAAAGTTCTTTGAATTGTACTTTTGTTAATTCTGAAAAACAGAACTGGTTATTTTTTTGATATATACAAACTCCCGTAATAACTTTATGTGTTGAGCTTGATAAGTTGCAGAGTATATCTTTTGCTTCTTGTAAGTTTTTTGGTTTATTGTAAACTTTGTTATTATGTATTACTACTGTATCAGCAGTAATTATAATTTCATTTCTTTTTGGATTAAAAACCGAACTTTTCATTTTAGCTAGATATTCAGCGATTAAATGAGGTTTCATTTCCGAAGGAAAAATTTCTTTTATGGGTTTTGATATAACTTCAAAAGTTATACCTAAATCAGAAAGTAATTCTTGTCTTCTGGTAGATTGGGAGGCTAATATTACAATCTTATCGTTTAGGTTTTTTAGCATATAATAGCTTTAAAACAAGAGTGTAAAGACTAACATAGATAGTGTTCCTGTCAGCATTATTAATTTTATAATTTGGCTGAGTTGACCATAACTTTTTTTATTAATTGTTCCTGTTAACTTTATGAAAAAGTAAATAAATGGTACTTCGACAATTAATATAACGTATGCCGCAGCTAAAAAAACTTGATATTTAATTTGAAGGTATGCAACAACTCCAATTATAGTTATTAATATTAAACTTAAGCATTGAACTACTTTTTTAGCTGTTTTTGCTGAAACTATTGCAAATGTAGTGTAGCCCATTTTTTTATCTCCAATAGCATCTTCGAAATCTTTAATAATTTCTCTGATAAAAGTCGTAATGAAAGCAAAAATGGCATATCCGCAGATTATATAAAAAGCATTTTCACTATTTGTATTTGGATTAGGTATTATTTCATACAATGGTATAATTAGTATAACTAAAGCAGCCAACAGGCTAATAAGTAGATTCCCGCTAAGATAAGTTCGTTTAAAGTTAGTAGAGTAAAACCATAACGCACTAGAACAGAATAGATTTATAAAGCCTAGATTTATAATACCTACTATCCAAGCTAGAAAAAAACCTAGAAAAACACCTGTTCCGCTGAATATAAAGTGTAACAAAATAGCTTCACGTCTTTTAAAAGTGTTGTCTATGATTAATTTTCTATTGTTAAGTCTATCAACTCTAGTGTCAAAGTAGTCATTAATGATATAGCCTGCAGCGGCAATAAAAATTGTTGACAATACTAGATAGAAAAATTGTAAATCACTAAGACTCCTACTATCAGTCATCGGTATAATTATAGCATAGCGAATCAGGTATTGACAAATAGCAATAATTAAAAGATTCTTAGTTCTTATTAGTCTGAAAAAATCTATTAGTTTGACCATTTGCCTTGTACTTTAAGTGTTTGTTCTATAATATCTCTGACGCAACCTTGACCACCATTTTTATGAGAAATGTAGTCTGAAATAGCTTTTATTTCTGGTACTGCATCTTGAGGGCATGAGCATAAGCCTACTTCTTTCATAATTTCCCAATCATTGATGTCATCTCCCATATAAAGAATTGATTGTGAATCTAGTTCGTGAATATGCATTAAATCACTAAAAGCATCTTTTTTGTTGTCACAAGCAAGGTATACATCATTAATATTAAGATGTTTGAAACGTTCTATTAGACCTTGACTTTTTCCTCCAGAAATTATAGCAACTAAATATCCTTTTTTAATAGCTTCTCTTATTGCCATACCATCTTTTACATTCATACTTCTCATCTGTTCGCCAGAGGGGTGAAGTAATATTTTACCATCTGTTAGTACACCATCTACATCAAAAATGAATGTTTTAATTTGATTTAGTTTTTCTTTATAATTCATTGTCGTTTTTTAATACTTGCTGTTAGCAATTGATAAATTTCTTTTTTCTCAGCATCATTTTCCAAAAGCTTTAAATGTTTTGCTATCGTTTCAAAATCACCTCTTTGAGCTGGTCCTGTTTGGGCAAGTGAGGGTGATGTATGCTTAATCTTTTGTGCTGTTTCTAAAATTAATGGTTGCAAGATGTCAAAAGGGATACCTTCTTTTTGACATAATTCTTCAGAAAGGCGGTAAAGCATATTACTGAAGTTACAACTCATTACGGCAGCAAGGTGCAAATTTTTTCTTTGTTCGCTGTTTAATTCTATAACTTTATCAGAAATAGATATAGCTAAATTTTTTAAAGTTTGTAATAAGTCACTATTTGATGATTCTAAACATACCGGAATAGACTTAAAGTTAACATCTATATTTTTATTGAAGGTTTGCAAAGGATAAAAGACTCCAATATTTTTTCCGTTTAAAGTAGATATTGGTTTTGTTCCTGAAGTATGAACTTTAGGGAAATCTATGTGCTTTTCTATGTCTTGAATACTATCGTCATTAACTGCGATAATAGCTAAATCTGAATTTTTAATAGATTTAGTGTCAGTAGTATAAGGTACATTTATCTTCTTAGCAAGATTTGAAGCTGAGTCTACTGTTCTACTATATATCTGAGTAATTTCATTACCTGACTTTATCAAAGCTAGGCACAAATGAGTAGCTAAATTTCCTGCGCCTATCATTGTTATTTTTGTCATACTGAATTATAGATAATTGAGATAAAATCATCACAAAATTAAGTAATTTTGTACTTCCAAATTTAAACCTTTATGTTAGATAA
>Ga0115013_10000403_pt1 | contig 26339 bp, 21 predicted proteins | sample SouAtlMetagenome_2_FD_88686 | JGI IMG/M metagenome (GOLD analysis project Ga0115013, IMG submission 88686) | Marine eukaryotic phytoplankton communities from Atlantic Ocean - South Atlantic ANT15 Metagenome | ecosystem: Environmental > Aquatic > Marine > Oceanic | place: South Atlantic Ocean...
AAAGCTCCTGCTTATGGAATGGCCGGTATTCGTGTGGACGGGAACGATGTCTTTGCTGTTCATGCAGCTGTTCGAGAGGCCCGAGCTTATGCTATAGAAAACAATGCCCCTGTATTGATCGAGGCAATGTCCTACCGTCAGGGTCATCATAGGTAAGAACCATCGTGAGGTTTCATTCATTTATCAAACATTTTGTTTGAAGATTGTGTCTTGATTCTTCCCAAGTATCAATGTTGTTAACATCTCCTCATTTTGAAATGTTGGTATTGTCAACTCAAAATAGTACGAGCGATGATTCTTCTCAATATCGAAGCATCGAAGAGGTCGAACATTTCTCTCAAAAGAGTGATCCACTTGATCGTCTCCTGAAATTCTTGAAGGTAAATGGATATGGAGAGGCGCTTGAAGACAACTACAAATTGATCATTCAAGAAGAAAAAGAAGCTATCCTCGATGCACTGCGCAAGGCTGAACGGAAACCAAAACCACCAGTAGAAGCTCTCTTCACTGATGTATACAAAGAAATGCCACATTCCCTAGAATCTCAACAGAGTGAGCTCCGTGAGCACATGGCAAAATATCCTGATTCTTACGATCAATCGGAATGGTAACCTGCTTTTGAACACGGTAATTTCAGAGAATTATAGAGCATTAAACCTAGAAACAGACTCAAGCCTTTCTACGAGCAATATTTCTGTAATTTTAATTGTATTGATTCTAATCTAATCTATTATATTTCAGGCTCGTCTGTGCCGTTGTGACTTAGTAAACTGAACATCATATCTGAAAATGGTAATTTTTCGGTATCTGCCGAGTTCTTTGCATCACAGATTCCCGTACCGCAAGATAGCTGATTAATTGGGCACCGCAAGATGATTGATTAATTGTACCTCTATATTGTTCCACGATCGGCAGGCAAGAGAAACGACGAAAGTTAGCTTTTGTTAACCGTAAATGTATTGCAGAGCATTCACGAAAATGTCACAAGCGTTCGACACGACAATCTCAAAGAAAGAGAAGGCCGATTCCTATATAACTCGACTGGTGTGTTCTTGGCTTTCTATGGCGGAGGAACATGTTGTACATGGTATTAGCTCATAGAGAAGAGGAGCAATCCTCCATGGCAGTAAGAAAGCCGTGCATATCTCAGGTACAGCGAAGTACAGAAATAGTCCGATACACAACGAGGATCATGAAATAGATCGACAAGAGTACCACATACCATTCCTTACGAAAGTATAGTGTGACCAAATTAAACAGGTCATTGGATCTGCTATGCGCATCTTTGCAGATTCCCACCGCGGCGCAAAGCATGTTTTCTTTCCTGACGAATTGTCAAAATTGAATGTGCGTGTGTAGTGTAGATAGAAACAGCTATGAGATGGAAGTATCACTTTGTTCGTGCGTTGAGTCCACAAGATAAAAGGCTTTTAACTTCCTCGGAGAATACAAACCTAAAATGTTGATTCGATCATCATGATTCTGAAATTAAATACAAGTTGATTTCGTCATTGAAAGTCAGCCAGCATTGTTGTCGAGTAAAATCATTGGAATGATTCAATATCTCCTGTATGATAATCACCCTATTGAACAATGCGTGACGTGGATATTCTTACCAAGGTTCCTTATGGGTCGAACTTTTCTTACATGGGAGAAAGAATACCTTGGGATGTTCTACCCTGAAAAAGTGAGTTTCCAAAAAATAATTCAGTTAGAGATCAATACTGCAAAACTGATAAGATGAAGCGACATATATCAGCATTTGCAGTTGGATCTTCTCGAAACAATCGCGATTCTGATGGTGGTCGATTTGAATTCTCTCACATAATACATGCGTTTTTGTCTACATATATCCTTCGGATAGAGCTAATAACAGGTTATCATCATCGAGAATATGACCTTAATATCACAATCTCCAAGAAACTTACAGCTCGATATTTTATCACCAATGAAGGTTGATGAAACCATTCACTCGATCATCACGAAGAGGTGTGGTAAAAATGCCGAATTGAAAACATAATCCGATGCTCGTTTTTGATGCGAGTTTGATTTGATGGCTGGTGTCAGTTTTGAGACCAAAAGACAGGAAAAGTCTCTCTAAGACAGAAAAAGGCTCTGCCGATCTTTCAGTTCGATACTTCAACTACTCGTGTGAAAGGCAACTTTATTTGCACGCACGATACTGCGTGCTTACGTGAGAAGGATGCATGGTGAATCTCGTGAGGGGTTCTTGTAATTTGTGAGGCAGATGATGTCTCAGTTGCACTGGTAGTGTTCTTCCTCCCTTTCGATACTCGACTTATACAAATCGCTATAACATATCAACCATCATGTTCAAGACAGCTCTTTTAGTATCTTTATTGGCTTCGGCCTCGGCCTTTGCCCCATCTCAAATCAATGGTAGGTTAGCTTTTGACAGGAGCCCACACTTAGATTTCAAACGAACAAAGTTCTTAATGAGAACACATCATGCACAGTCGTATATGCAGCAGAAACAAGTTGAGAATGGGCGAATTAGAAGTTTATGTATAACAAGACTGAAAGCTCACACTGCCACAATTCATTTATTGTCAACTTCTTTATACATACCAGGACGAGTTGCCACTGCTGTCCGAGCAGATGCCGCTGCCGAAGGAGAAGAAGAAGATGCTGGTCCTACGTACACGCCTAGCCCAGCTCTTCCTTTCATGGAATATCCTCCAAATCTCGCAGGATATGCCGGTGACGTTGGGTTCGATCCATTCCGATTCTCAGACTTTGTTCCTGTAGATTTCCTCCGAGAGGCCGAATTGAAACACGGACGCATATGCATGCTTGCCGTCACCGGATTTATTGCTGTAGACTGCGGTATCCGACTTCCTGTGGACGCGTACGAGGGACTCACCTCTGTCACTGCACACGATGCCCTCGTCGAACAAGGAGCCATGAGCCAAATTTTCTTGTGGTGTGGTCTCGCTGAAATCATCGGTTCCATTGCCGTGGTTCAAATGTTGAGTGGATCCGGACGTCAACCGGGTGATTTTGGATTCGACCCCGTTGGTTTCCTCGCCGGAAAGAACGAAGAAGAAATCCAAGAGATGAAGTTGAAGGAGATCACCCACGCCCGATTGGCCATGATGGCCTTTGGTGGTGTTGTTACACAATCTGTTTTGACTCAAGGTCCTTTTCCTTATGTCTAAGGAGGATGGGATGTGAAGCAATTTTTTTACAAACTACTCGCTGTACTTCTCTCCTTAGTCATTATCACCACCAATGCATGATGGTGTCTTTGCTACGATTGAATACTCAGATCTACTACTACCTGCTGCAATTTCCATAATAAATACTTTTTCTCGTTTCGAGTGTTTAGTGTGCGTGAAGGAACACTGGGCCACAATTGTTATCTACCCTGGCCGTGGTTACTTCTGCAGCGTAAAATTACTTTTCGACCTAGCTACTTTTTCTCCGTGAAATGGGATATAGATAATAAATTTCTACCTTCTTGTAGTACTATATTGATGCTAGACACAACTCCTTTTTACAACTCCTTGGAACACAATCTATGTAGCTCTGTTGTTGATGCCACACCCAAATGACTTTCAAAACTCGATACAAGACAACGTATGCGCTTCCATTCAGATATACAGTTTGTCATGAGATTTTACTCTTGGAAGCAAAGCATTGAGGTAGTTTAGAGAAAATCGATACGTAACTTCTTTTAAGCCTACCTATAAATTCTTATCCCTCAAACTAAACAATTTTGTACCTATTTTCCTCCCATAGTATGTTAAACCTTGTCACAAAAGATGTTAAGATTAATCGCATCCTTCAATGCAGGGAAGAACGCTACCATGTGCACTTATTCATTGGAAGGCAAATCACAGAAGTCTACCACAAACACACAGGACGAATGAAACAAGGATAGAAGTTTGTGTATTGTTCTACAGAGCAAGGAAATCTAGAGGCAATGTTTACACTATCTTGTAGAAAAATCGACCAATGTGTGCACTGATTGTGATGCAATGGAGTGTATATGAAACTTTGTTGCGTTTCATATGTGCATAGAATAGTAGCAGGTCGCAGCAGTGACTACAAACTGAGCGAGAGAATTTGATCATCATAAAGGAATCGGAATTTAAGCATCGCCAACTCCGCCGATGTAGGGGAAGGTAGCATCGAAAAGGACAGACTGGGTCACGACTCCTCCGAACGCCATCATAGCAAGGCGTCCATTCTTAATTTCTTGGTATTTCAGTAACTTGACTTGGTCTGGTGTCTTTCCTTCGAGGTACCAGCTGCCGAAACCAAAGTCACCGGGTTCTCGGCCGGATCCTTGCAACATTTCGGCAACACCAAGATATGAAACAATTTCGAATAGTCCAATAAATACAAGAGCGTTTCCCATTACTCCCTTTTCAACAAGAACATCGTGAGCGGTAGCCGAAGTGAGTCCTTGGCCATAAGGGTGGATGATGACTCCACAGTCAACGGTAATCCATCCGGTAATAGCTAACATACAAATACGACTATGTCTAATAATTTGTTGTGATATTGATTTGGAGAATATTCAATGCAATGCAGGAAAAATGATGTGGTACAAACAATCAGAAGCGTTAGACGAAGATTGAAATGAAAATCTTCCAACGTTTTGAACGTGGGAATATCAAGCAAGGATATAAATCGGCCGCAGACTTACTTCAATTCTGCTTCTCGAAGGTAATCCATTGGGAAGTAGTCCGAAATTCGAAGGGGATCAAATCCAATATCATCGCCAACGTATCCCTTTAGGTTCTGGGGGTAAGGCAAGAACGGAACTGCGGGAGACTTCTCACCAGCACTTAAGGCGGTTGAGCTCTTGCTGGCAGGTGCCGGGGCAAAAGCGGCAGCGGAGCTGAGAAGAGCAGCTAGGAGACTTGTTTTCATCATTGTCAATGGTTGCTTCTATTATTATACGAACAGATGGTGATAAGAAACGAGAAAGGGGGGGTTCTTGATGTGCTGGGCTAGAGCAGGCGTTTGAGGCAATCACGCCATACGTCGTTATCTTTTAACATGCGCTTTATTTTATTCGATTGTTGAAGTCAAGGGATACGGCAAAGTTCGAAAAGCCCTAACCCTAACTTGTGGGGATATTTCGTCGTCTGCCTGTCTATCAATGGACGAAATGTTTCTCACCATTTGATTGTCATCGCGATCAATCAAAAAATACTTCCTGATTATTTTTGATTCTTTCGAAAATCGGACTTTGACAAAGTAAGATCAGGCTAAGAAATCACTTTCGATTTGATACTTATTCACTATAACGAGGAATAAAGAAGGGGTGAACCACGATGGTTTTACAACAGGAACCATCATCCTCTAGGTTTTCGCCTACCATCAGCAGCAAACCTGCCAAGAACAAAATAAAACAGAGTTGTCCCTCATTTCGCCGTAGCCACCTTCCGGCTGAGGCTGATGTGAATCGCTTACGCTTTCTGACCCGTCCCCATGTCGATTCCTTCAATTATTTTTTGCAAACTGGGCTCACCAAGGGCGTTAGAGCCATCCCAAAGGCCGAATTGGACATGGTGGACCCCAAAAAATTACGGGAAAATAGACATTTGATCGATTGGGACGAGATTACGACAGTCCGATTCTGGTTTGAGGATGTCAGTATTTCAAAGCCATCTAAAGCACTGTCGGCTGGAAAGTCGCATGGAAGGCTTTATCCGAACGAATGCCGGGAGAGATCTCTTATGTATTCCGGCCAGATCAGTGGCAAATTTTGCTACGAAATAATCCAACGACGGAATGGTGTGGCCAAGAGCTCGGTCCCATATAAAATACCTAAAACATTTGGTGTTATGCCCGTTATGGTGATGAGCAATGCATGTCATTTAGAAGGAATGGCACCCAAAGAACTTGTGGCTGTCAAAGAAGAGGTATGTATAAGGATTCTACTTTTTCATGTTTTTCTTGCTTATTAAGTATTACATCGAAAGTTTATTGACCTCCTGGATATTGTGTAATAATCCTTGTTGCAGGATAACGAGGCTGGGGGATATTTTTTGATTAATGGAAACGAACGGTGTGTTCGTATGCTGCAGGTTCCACGGACAAACCATCCTCTGGCCATTCAACGTTCGAGTTATAAAAAACGAGGGCCGACGTATACAGACTTAGGTGTTGCGATCCGTTGTGGCCGTTACAACGGAGACCAGTCGAGTATCACCAACACGCTTCACTACCTGACAACTGGTGGGGCTACTCTGAAGTTTGTGGTTCGGAAGCAAGAATTTTTGATTCCCGTGATTCTGATCATTCGCGCCCTGGCCGGTCCCCAGTCGACGACAGCCAACGGTGCGGATGAGGGATTAGCTATCGGAATTACTGACGAGGAGATTTACCGTCGGGTTATCCAAGGTGATGAAAGCAATACTTTTCTACGGACACGCGCCCAGCTGCTTTTGCAGGATGCGAGTGTCCGATTTCCGAAACTGAACACTCCCGATGAATGCTTGGCCTTTATTGGATCTAGATTTCGACGTTTGTCTCAACGTGCTGAAAGTACGGCTGATGTGGAAATTGGGCACTATATCATTCGCGAATACATTCTAATTCACGCGTCGAAATATAGAGATAAGCTGGAATGTTTGCTCCTCGTTTTGCGCAAGCTCTATTCGTTCGCAGCTGGCGACTGTGGCGTCGACAACGCAGACTCCCTCCAAAATCAAGAATTGCTCATGCCAGGCCACTTGCTCTCGACTATGGTCAAAGAGAAATTTGAAGAAGTACTATCAACAATTCGACAGGGGATGCAAATGGAAATGCGGAAAGACTTTCAGGTATTTTCAAAACGGATCGAAAGTTCCGCATTCTGGAGCAAACTGATGGATAGGTATTCTGGCAACGCATCGGGTGGTATTGGGAAAAGAATTGCGACCTTTTTGTCGACAGGAAACATTACTTCAGTAAGCGGTTTGGATCAGATGCAACAATCTGGTTACACAATCGTTGCTGAAAGGCTGAATTTTTTGAGATTCAATTCCCATTTCCGTTCTGTTCACCGTGGATCGTTTTTTATGGAAATGAAGACAACCGCGGTGCGCAAACTCCTTCCAGATCAGTGGGGTTTTCTATGTCCTGTACATACACCCGACGGTGGCCCATGTGGATTATTGAGTCATCTCTCCTTAGAATGCATCCCCATTACGCACCCAGAGCGACGATCCGGAAAAGGAAGAATAGATCTGGACAATCTTCTAATATCACTTGGAGTGATACCTTGTGGTGCTGGTGGTCAAGATGGTGAAGGTCGAATGAGTGCGTTGCATACACATTTTCCTGTGTGCATCGACGGAAGGGTCGTAGGAAGTGCAACTCCAAGTTCCTGCAAATCAATAGCATCGCATCTTCGGAGCCTCAAAGTGGAAGATGCACCAAAAGTTCCCCCAACGCTTGAAATTGCTTTAATTCCTTCGGGCGGAGCCGGATCCCCTTATGCCGGACTATTTCTCTTCACGGGAACCGCACGTATGGTCCGACCTGTTTTGCAACGATCGACAGGCAAGACAGAATTGATCGGACCTATGGAACAGGCATTTATGGACATTGCATGTTTGGATGAAGACATTCGAGAAGGGATTACCACACACCAAGAGTTAGACCCAACGAATATGCTCAGTCTCATTGCTAACCTAACACCATTCTCTGACCAAAACCAATCTCCTCGTAATATGTATCAGTGCCAGATGGGGAAGCAAACCATGGGAACACCAGCTCATTCTCTACCGTATCGCGTAGACAACAAACTATATCGGCTGCAGAACCCGCAGGCACCAGTGGTGCAGACCGCGATCCACGGAGAGTACAAAATGGATGAATACCCCAACGGAACAAATGCAGTCGTAGCGGTGTTAAGTTACACAGGATATGATATGGAAGATTCCGTAATCATCAACAAGTGCTCTTACGAACGAGGATTTGGTCACGCCAGCGTTTATAAGACAATCGAGATAGATTTACAAGAAGAAGCCAAGATGGCCGCACAGTCGTCTACAAGGCCAAATGTTAGATTCTCGAACAAAGCCAACCAAGATGGTCAGTTAGTGCATCATAAGCTGGAAGCTGATGGGCTCCCCGAGATCGGAAGTTATGTCGATAAGGATGATCCGTTGTACTGTGTGCTGGACGATGTCGAAAACCGGGATCGAGTTGGTAAACACAAAGAATCTGAGAGGGCGTATGTACAATCGGTTCGATTATTTGGCAGCGAGAAGGGAGACTCTCAAGAAAATAAAGCCTCGATCACTCTACGTTTCAATCGAAATCCCGTAATCGGAGACAAGTTTTCGAGTCGGCATGGACAAAAGGGTGTTCTGAGTATCTTATGGCCACAACAAGACATGCCCTTTAGCGAAAGTGGGATATCTCCAGATGTCATTATCAATCCCCACGCCTTTCCTAGCCGAATGACCATAGGAATGCTCGTCGAGAGCATGGCTGGAAAAGCAGGAGCTCTCCATGGTATGTTTCAAGATGCGACCCCCTTTTCTTTCCATGAATCGGGTGACCAAACATCGGTTGATTATTTTGGAGAACAATTACGAGCTGCGGGTTACAACTACTATGGATCGGAACCTCTATATAGTGGAGTTTCTGGGTGCTTGCTGCAGGCAGACCTTTATATAGGTGTTGTATACTACCAACGCCTGCGCCATATGGTTTCAGACAAATACCAGGTTCGTGCGACCGGCCCCGTCAATCCACTGACACGTCAACCGATCAAAGGACGAAAGAAAGGAGGTGGAATCCGCCTCGGAGAAATGGAACGTGACAGTCTTCTGAGCCACGGTTGTGCATTTTTGCTGCAAGACCGATTGTTAAATTGTAGCGACAAGCATATTGCTTATACATGCTGTCGGTGTGGAGATATGCTGATGCCGACCACAAAACGAAGCATTATTCTCTCCTCGGGCCAAACAAGGGACGAAGCCATGAACAAGGCCAAACTGCGTCTCATTTGCCGGAATCCAGAATGCCTCAAGCATGTCGGCGAGGACGGCGACGATGATCAGGTTGAACCGATCATTTTACCTTACGTGTATCGGTATCTTGTGAATGAACTGGCGGCTATGAACATCAAACTAAAAATGAGTGTAAAATGATAATGAAATTTTACCGAGCACACGAACTAGTAGCAGTATACACATTTCTTTTTTGCACTGCAAGTGCGCTCTGCTGTACTTATTGTAACAAGAAGTCATGTTGACTCTCCTTAGTCGTCAGGACTATCATATAAATTTCAGAAGGTGGTACAAAACAAAGAAAGCAAAGGTTGTTATGGTTTGCAATACGAAGTTTAAGAAGGCCGCACTAGTCACGGATGTGAAGATAGCGATGGCATAGTTTCTTAATTAATCCTCCGAAGCTGTGGGTATAAGGACGTTTCCCTTAACCGCCCGGCGTTACCCAAGCCGTGATAGTAATAAACCTAATTGAATATTTAGAAGGTCAACTTTTAAGAACTCAAAGAGATAGTCTCTGATGGTAGTACAAGAGAACTAGAGCAAATGTAAAATTATGAGACACCTGATTTGAGATTTATTTTTTTGAAAGCGAAAAAAGAGCAGATGGCAAATTTGGGGTTTTGTCAAATTTTTGGTGAAAGTTTTCGCCCTTTTCAATTTTTGACGTGCCAATGCATAAAATTATTCATATCCTAATATATTTTATAAATCTCCACCGGCGGGAATCGGCTTCTTTTCGAGGCTTTCTCTCTCTCTTTCGTAGCGGCTTAAATTATCAACAACAAAGAAAGAAGCGCTCACTAAATTCCTACTCTGTGGCGCCTCCTCTCACTCGTGTAAAGAATCATTCCCCAGAGGAATTAGCAAGACGTGTCAGGCGTAGTCGAATAAATACTTTAATCTCCACAGCTGCAGAGAAATAGATCGAAATTCTTGCACTCTGGTTCTGAACAATAACCTGTGGAACAGAACAGAACCCACCAAACACCAGCCCACAAAGAACCAGCTGTGAAAAAGCTACCCTTGGCGGAAAACATCGAACGACTCTCGATTGGTGAACGAAACTTCAACGATTTAAATGAGTTAAAATGGATTTGCATTGTACAATATGCGTTGAGGAGTTTGACCTGAAAGAACGTAAGCCGGTGGTCTTCCCTTGTGGTCATACCTATATCTGTGCAGTCTGTGCGAAACGGCTCGACGAATGCCATATTTGCAGAGAACCGCTTTTTTGGCATCCTCCGAAACCTCAGCACCACGCTGCGAACAACCCCTACAATAATCATCACCACCGGTCACCAGCGCAAGCACGGTATGCCCGAGCTTACAGCAGTCGTTACTCACCACAAACGCCGCCGCATAGGGGTGCGGGTGCCGTTAAGCCGCCCGAAAAGAGGGAAAAAGTTCCGCTGCCGTGCCCGGAGAACAAAGTGCTGATAGAAATGATCGAATCAAAACAACGCCTAGAACGACTCGCAGCGGAGGTAAAGGCAGAAAGACTAAGGAAAAAGCAGGAGAAATTACAAGAAAAACAATTGAAAATGCGGCGACGTCGAGAAGAGAAAGAGAATCTCCGCCGGGGCCACCACGACAACCCTGAGCGAGATGCTTGCCGTCCCTCGTTGACGCAACACTACAGTTCTGATTCCCAGGAAATTGAAGTAGATATAGACGGAAGTAAAAACAGCAATTTGCTAGATTACGATGACTGCGAAGAAGAGGAATTCGACGATGAAATATCATCATCCTCGTCAGCCTCTCTGCCCTTGGGAGATCCTGATTTGAACTCTGGTTATGCCGCGATATCGGGAACTTGCGGCACGTATGCTGTTCGCGAAAAAGATGGTCTGGTTGTCTTACCCCAGGATCCAACCCGCCCAAAGTATAATGCGAACGAAGCCCACATACAACGTGAATTAGAAGAGGATTTGGAGCGGGAAGAATTGAAAGCTGCGAGCGGCACTTCGTCAGCTCTTAGCAACGGAGATGATGCAAACAGTCTTGACAACGGTTCGAGTCATAAACTACGGTCATCACATAGCATCAAAGAACCATTCATAATCACAGAAGGACAAAAAGTGCAAGTAGTAGGAGTACTGGAATCAAATGAGCATGGGGTTTACCAACTTGCTAGAGAAGCGGGGTTTGTGGTAGCAACGTCAAAACAGCTTGTGAAAGGTAGGTGGCCCGTCACATGAAGAATAAAATAGCTCTCCTTGTTTGTGTCATTGCTAACATACTGATTGCATTTGTATTGTATCTCTGAACGTGTCCGTGTTACAGTTGGAGGGCCCGAAGAAACTTCCTGTAAAATGGAAGGTATGCTACTGTCACTTTTGGAAAAGCAGCAGGAAACAGAAAGAAAATTACAAGAAATCAAGAACTTGGCAAACGGGTTGAAGCAAAAAATTGTGTTAGAACAGAATAAACCAGAAGACCATCCTGTGATTAGTGCTCCGATTCAAAAGAAAAGTGTCAGTATTTGTGAAGATGAAAAGATGCCCTCTGACGCGAATCCGAAGACCCCGCCAAGGGTAAGACAATCTCATGCAGACTCACCCAACGGTGGAAGCGCTGGTCGGGACTCTGTGTCAACGGTCAATTCGACCGTCGTAGAACTCGGGGCAACACCACGAACACCATCTTACTCCAGACAACAGCAAAGCGAATATGTCTATTCACCCGCTCATTCTTGTCCCATTCCGGGCAACAGAGCAACTGCTGTCAATCTCGATCAGCCGCCATATCTCGACAATGAAGCCCCAGCTAGCGCGGGTGTTCTCCGCTACCGTGTCAACAACGATGACGAGGCTTCTGGAGTGGGATGGGCAGGATTGATGGGTTGCGGAACCTGGGGTTTGGTTGGAGAACGGCTGCTAGAATCTTCCGAATCTGGTGCTGCGAATAATATATTTAATTCTGCAAACAATGGGCACAATGATATTTTAAGGCTTTCAGACCAGTTGCAACAAACTAACGCGCAACGACGTGTTCAATCGTTGGCCTTAGCAGCGGGGAGGACACCTGGATACTTGCTAGAAAATAGTGGCTCTGTGGGGTCTCCTTTGCGTAGAGGGGGGTCATTTGATGGGGGAGGTACAGTGGACTTCCGATCGGGATGGAGCCACAGTAGTGGACTTAGCAGGCCGAAACGAGATTTTTCTTGTGATCAGAATTCTAGATTCCAGAGCAGTGACTTTGAGGGGCTAAGGAGAAAGCCAGCTATGAGTCATATGAGTCAACATCGTGGGGTCGGCTCTGTCAGGCTTCTGCCAAAAACAACAAGCGGATATCAACGAAGAGGCTCCAACCCAGAGGCGTTGCTTGCTTGCCGAACAATACGGTAGAGAAATTGATGCAGAAGGAATTATAAAATTTAGCTTGTAGTATTATTACTGAAATTTTATTCTTATGAAATGGTTCTTTTTGATATTATATCCTTGCTCCGCCTGGACATTTCTGGGTAAAAAGTGTTATATATGACTAAGTAGTACACTAAAACACAATTGTCAATTTTAGACTATCATGACTTAACGAACCATCGATTGGTTCAGCTTCTTTTTTCTATAATTATTTACATTATGTGGATGATATTAATACGTTCTTCGTCACTTGGAAATTACTTTGCATCCGCCGACTTCGAGAACGGCGACGATTGCGGGAATTTTGTGACTGAGCATTGCATGTCCACGACAATGGAAGCTTGGATACGTCAAAGTTTGACCTAAAATTTAACTTCCTACCGTCACCTGTAGATGCGGATCCCATCATCGTTTGAAATCGTGATTGTGGAATCAAAGCATGGAGCCTTTGAACAACGCGAGGACCAACAAGTCCATTAGAAGCACATTGTAGAAAGGTGGCTTCCGCCATTGCAGTTCGCGTCTCATCTTCTTCCGCCATATGCCTGGAAATCGAATCTAACACCTGTACATATGTGTGCTGATCGGGCCTACCGTATTCTTCAGAATTGCATAGTAACTCAAAAATCGCCACAACGATTTCAATCATGGTATGATCTTGATTCTGATCATCGTTCTCATCGTATACACAAGCATTCAGTACCGAATTGAAGGACACAGTATCTGGTTTAGCATTTACAATTTTCCCAGATTTGTAGAGTGCAATCATATGTTTCAAAATTTTGAAGCTCTGTCGGGATCTTCCTTCCTCGTTAGACCATCCATAGGCGTTGATCAGAGCGTTGTAAAAGACGACATCAGGTGTACTCTCTTTGCCAGCATCTCCTTTGAGATAGGATGACTCTACACGCTTTACAATTGCTTTTGCCCGATCGGGTTTCTCATGACTTCTACCGATTGCATTTACTGCTGCGGTGTACAATCGGATATTAGGTTGGAACCTTATATCTCCAGTTTTCACGAACAGTTCTTCGACCTCTGTCAAAAGAGAAACAGCTTGTTCGGATGCATCGTATGATTGTTGTTTTCCAAGTGTATCTATTAATGACGTGTAAGTATAAATATCCGCAAAACATAACTCCCATCCAGGGTTGCCCATATTTGCTTTCATCCTTTCAAAAAGTTTTAATGCCCGATTAGCGGCATCCGGATGTTTGCTTTTCGCATAGCAATTTATCATTGAGTTGTACGCAAACGCGTTGTGCGAGAATCCCCATTTATCACTGTCGCAAAACTCTTGGTATTCTTTGAAGACCGCTTCGGCATATTCTATTGCATCAGGATCCCTGGATCGAGCCCACGCTTTTAGAACTGCAATATCAGACAAAAAGACAATAAATAGATGAGGAATTTACGCTTGAGCAACATCAGAAAATTAAAACTGCAGAAAAACGATCATTGGTTCAACAATGCTTACCTGTTGTGTATGTAGACAAATCTGGGTGAACATCCGTTAGACCCGCCTCGTAGCGCTTGTTCATGTGATCCAGAATTGCCGTCGCTCTCAAGGCAGCTCCTTTGAGTCTACTCATAGCCCAGCAATTGAGAACCGTATTGAAAGAAATTTCGTCCGGTTGGCAGTTTAATATATTGCTACTGCTGAAAGTTTCCATCCTTTCGAGTAACTTTTCGGCGCGAGCCTCGGAATTATTTTCTTTTCCTTGTGCCAATGCATTCAACACGATATTGAAAGAATCTGTATCGGGGGCTATATCTCGTCCCTCGCCATTTTGTGTCTGAGCACTCTCAATCATACGCTCGAGCAATTCCTCGCATTTCCTCCCTTTTTTGAACTTTTGACCTGACTTGTTCCATGCATTCCTAGTAGATAATTAGTAAGTAAAAAAAAGTGAGATCCGCAAACTTCCAGATGAGCAAAGTAAAATGGGTAGGCACGTAAATTAAACCATTTGATTCCTCAACTATTTACTTACATTACTTCGTTCATGATCGATCGTTTTGGCTTTAATTGTGGATGATCGAGGCATTTAGATTCCATCTCTGCCAACAGGCTCTCTGCTCGTTTTGCCGCATTAAAGCCGTGATCTCTCGCAGAACATGCCATCACAGAATAGTAGTAGCTCTCATACAACGGGACGAATCGTTCGTCATTGTGTTTCTCATGCAGAGTCCAAAGAGAATCGAGATAGGAACGACATTGAATTGATGCGTTGTCAACAAAGGTTGAGGATCCCCACATTTTTATAACATCGTTGAACTCCTCCGCCGTTGGTAACATCATTTCACAACCGGGTTTCCCTCCCAGCTTGATCAGCTTTTGTAATATTTTATCGCCTTGGTGCAGGTGTAATATATAGCTATCGTTATCTATTTCCTCGTAGTCTTTCACATTTAAAGCTGTAATGTTTTTGTTTCCTATTATTCGATCTGCATGTATCCGCGTTTGTCGATCAACCAAGCATTTCAGAATTTGTGTGTAGTAGGATTTCAATTGATCACTTGGTGGTAGTTGCTCCAAACTCTCAAGAGCTTCGTCAAATTGACCCGAGTTGCAAAGGAGTTTTATGATTTCCGACTCGAGTCCGTGCTCGGACGAAGACGCGGACAAGATGATCCGAGGGAACCGTTTTAACTGCGGGAGATGTTGCTGTCCAATCCCTTTCTGTATACTCGGACCATTCCAAATTGACCGTTGCTGCTTCTGGACGGGTCCCCCAATAAAATAAGCGCTGCAGAATGATATTGTCAGAAGTAATAAGAGTAGAGAAAGCGAGGGCCTTTGGGAAAACGAAGCCGGCCTATCACAGGAAAAGCTGAATTTCCATTTCGGCAGCATGATGGCGGGTGAAATTATTAAGTCTCTTTCTTCGGTACCTCGAAGAACGTTTAGGGCGACGAAACGAAGTTTCTTCTTCCTCGTATAGATGAGCTTTCGTTGGAGAAATAGATTAAAGTGAAAGTAACTTCTTAGGTCCCATCAAGTGCATCAGAAGGAAGCTCCCGCCGAATGCTATGCCTGTCGAAGAACAGCAGTACCGAATTTATTTATTAACTTCGTACGTGTTTTGCGACTAAATTGAACTGCTGACAACTAGATCGCGTGAAGAATTTGAAAAAAAACAAAGAAATAATCTCTTTTCAGGTTCCACCTGGAACATACGGTGAAAACTAGAATGGACCAAAAAGTTTGGATTTTTTGATGTGTTGTCCTTTTTCAGACCACAGCAAATGTTTATATTAGCAGAATTGATGTTCACAGTAGCCAGAAGCAAACTCTAGTCGGCACAAATCAGGCATTCCTACATGACAAAGGAGTATTTGATGGTCTTAAATTAATGTTTCTATCTACTCCATTGCTGAAGTTGGAACCAAGCCAAGTGTGTTCTCCTCTGCAGGTTTTGTTGGGAATAGGTTGTGTTAGATTTTGATTTGTAGAGCCAACTCTGGTGGTTGCGGTTCCAAATGCTTTTGCTGACAAGATTATCTTTTCTGATTCTTCAATGCTCTTTTGCCCTTCCTTGCTTTAGCAGCCTCAATCTCCTTAAGGGTCGGTAGCTGCGTAAGTTGATCCAATGCCAATCCGCCCACTCCTAAAGTTTTTGCAATCCACAGCGGTGCCGATTGGCCTCGTTCTTGTGCCTTGAAAAAAGTAACGATACACAGGAGGGCATTGATGCTGTATATAGTCCCAAGTCCTATTTTCGACCAAACAAAAAGAAATAGATTTATGAAAGTTAAGTCTTCAAATCAGAAGATTGTCGACGGGAGCGAAACACATTCCAGCACCAAACAAAAAGCTTAAAAACCAAACGACATATGATAACTCACCACCCTGAAGTGCTCCCCTCAAGGGCGTTGGAAGGTTGGTTAATGGAAATCCGGGATATTCGATGTAAGCCATTAGCACAATCACCAATGCACCGATAAAATGGCCAACCTGCAGCGGACCAGTGGGAATGCCCAAAAATGGTTTTGTTCCTTCTCCCAACCAGGCACTAATAGACGTATACTCTTGTTCAAAGAAAAAAGAGTCATCGCCATCGGCGTATGGATCTTGCTCCAAAAGCTATATTTTGGTTGATGATGGGGGAAATGGAACCGAAAGAGATCGAGCAGTACTGCGGTGAGTACATTGAATTTCTTTCCCACCGGCAGGCATACCATATCAAAAGGACTCGAAAACTGCACAATTAAAACTCTATTATACATACCTTCATAAGTGCCGCTCGATCTTTCCGATCGATCTTTGTCTTGGGCATGTTGTCCTCCATTGCGCCACCTCCGCCTTTTTGGGAAACTTCCATCTTTTTTCGCCGCAGCGTATCCCGAATATCAGGAAGAGGGATTGATCCTTCCTCCACGGTGCTCCGTGGTGGTGGTTCGATAGGGGTATCGTCGCTCTTCAGTGTACCGGAAAAGGAAAAGTCGGCAACGTTTTTAATATCGTCGACATTGATTTCTTCGCCTTCAAATGTTGGTGGTGGCGATTCAATACTATCATTAGTCGACGCTTCGGCTTTTGAACTCGCTTCGACAGTTGTTGCTGGCGGAAGCGATGTTTCGGCAATTGCCGCCGGAGCTGGTGCCGCTGGTTTATCTGTGTTAGCCTGCTGAGGTGGACCCTTTTTTCGTTTGCGCCGTCTTCGTTTTTTCTTTCCGCCTTCTCCCGATTTGGCGGCAAATAATTTAGAACCGTTTGGCCATTCGGTGGTTTTCCCGTCATAAATATGATGACGTCGTATATCTCCACCGATATTGTATTTCGTTGCGGTCCTGGCACACGACGGGGGAGAAAACCCTTCCACACCGGGTGCCACAAACGCCGAAACGACTGTCCCTGCTAGAATGAGGGACAAGACAACGCTGTTGTCTTTTCTAGATGCTGGTACCATTGCTCTGAGATGTGCACAAAAAATGAATCGAATCAGCAACTGGGTTTTTGTTGTGATGCCGTTCGCAGATGGGTAGAATTAATGATAGCTCCTCGAGTCAGGTGAACGCTGATGAGGAGCAGGTTCAAAGTGGAAGTGTGTCTTCAACTTCCAACATTTGGGGGCGCGATTGAGGGGAATCAAGAAAACAAAGAAAATACTACTCAAAAAGTAGGCAAAAAATGCAAGCAAAACTACTCTTACACGCAAATTTTCTAGTTGTTTGTTATAATTAAGTAAAAAGTATACATTCTAGTTCGATCCATCAGCTTTATTGACGTCTTCCATTGCTTCCCGACGACGAGCATAGAACTTGTCGAGAGTCTTCTTAGGAATTTTCTTGAGCAACTCCTTAGGGAATGCTCGGAGAATACTCCATGCAAGATCAAGGGATTCGAAGATCGATCGGGCTTCATAAGGTCCTTGCGAAATAAATTTACCTTCGAATCGCTCCAAGAAGCTGAGGTATAGGTGATCTTCCATAGAAAGAGCTTCTTCTCCAACGACGGCCTTCATGGCCATAACATCCTTACCCATGGCATATGATGCATAAAGTTGGTTAGAAACGGAACCGTGATCGCTTCTGGTCATTCCTTCTCCAATGGCAGACTTCATCAGACGAGACAACGAAGGAAGAACGTTGATGGGAGGGAAAATACCCTTGGTGTCCAATTGACGATCCAAGTAGATTTGTCCTTCCGTAATGTATCCAGTAAGATCGGGAATAGGATGGGTAATATCGTCATTAGGCATGGTAAGAATGGGGAGCTGTGTGATAGAACCATTTCGGCCTACAATACGTCCGGCACGTTCATAGATGGTGGAAAGATCGGTATACATATAACCGGGGTAACCACGACGTCCAGGAACTTCTTCACGCGCGGCAGAAACCTCACGAAGGGCATCAGCGTACGAAGACATATCGGTTAGAATGGTGAGTACGTGCAAGTCACGTTCGTAAGCAAGGTACTCGGCGGTTGTGAGTGCCAAACGTGGGGTAATGATACGTTCAATAGTAGGATCATTTGCCAAGTTAAGGAACAAAGATGTACGCTGCATAGCACCACTCTCTTCGAAATCGGAACGGAAAAAACGAGCAGTTTCCATATTCACACCCATAGCACCAAACACAATACAAAAGTTCTCTTCGTGAGAATCCTGTGTATCCTTGAGCTTTACAAGCGAAGCTTGACGAGCAATTTGAGCGGCGACTTCGTTGTGGGGAAGACCTGCTGCAGAGAAAATGGGAATCTTTTGACCACGTGCAACGGAGTTCATGACATCGATCGCGGAAATTCCGGTCTGGATCATGGCCTTCGGGTAATCACGAGACGAAGGGTTGATAGGCATACCATTGATATCAAGGTAAGCCTCGGCAAGAACCTTTGGTGCGTTATCAATAACCTTTCCGGATCCGTTGAAGGATCGACCAAGCATCTCCTCCGAAACTCCCATCTTCAAAATTTCTCCAGTGAATTCACATCTAGTCTTTCTATTGTCAATCTCAGAAGTTCCTTCGAAGACCTGCACAACAGCACGGCTGCCGGAGACCTCAAGAACCTGTCCAGATCGTTGTTCTCCATCTCTCAAAGTCAAGTTGACAATTTCATTGTACTTTGGGAGCTTGACGTTGTCCAAGATAACTAGAGGACCATTTACACCAGCAATAGTTCTAAGATAAAATCAAAAAATGACGACGTGAGTTAAGCAATTTTCCTGCAACGATAAATTTACAGCCTTTTTTTCTCGGTTTCGCTCATCGTCATAATCGATCTATCCATTCTTTTATCACGGGCGGCACGACACAGTCTTTTGTGCCTGTCTATGCAACAAACTCACCTGTACTCTAGACGGGGGACAGCAGCGTAGTCCTTTACGACAGCCAGCGGGTCATGTCGGACTCGTTCAGGGGCGTCTACGTGTGCCATTTTGATTTACAGATACGAGATGTAATTCTATGGAAGTGCTGACCGATATCCAGTCACTACTCTATCTCTTGGATTTGATTTACGTATGACTGACGGTGGTTTCTCGTGCATATCTGATGATCATCAGAAGTGGCGAGGCCAGTGTTAAATCGCTCGCTCATTGCGTTCGTGAGAAATTTGTCGTACAAGTATACGGAGAACCCTTCCAGAAATCTTTTGCTCGCAATTCAGGCCCGACTGCCGCGCGGCTGACGAGGCCTAACGGGCAATTTTCATTCACGAGCACGAGTTAATCACACTTTTTCATACTTCATGCCCCGAGTCATACGCGTGAGAAATTCATCAGAATGATCGAAAAAGAGAATTACATCACCAATTCTTCTTTCTAGAGAGTATACTTAGTCAATCGAGATGTTCCGTGAGTGACAGGAAACGTAATTGGCCTCATCGAAAGAAAATGAATCATTTCATGGATGATCATGAAAAAACGATGGATTGATCCCGCGAACGGATCACTACTATGGTCGCACATCTTTTATCACGAGGAAGACGACGCGGCGCACTATCAACAGTGTGGCGGAACGAAGTAGTAATATGCTAAAAGCTGCACATCAAAAGCAATATTTGGTGATGATTTATGATACCTAAACTTTTCGCTGTGGATGATGATTAGACGTGTGTCATTGCGAAAAGATGACACCGTTCATGTTTTCTACTTTGCACTGGTTTTGATAAAGAAAATGACATAATGAAATTTGATCATGTTCAACGCGATTAATTGCCGTACGAGGAAAAGAATATAGCTGATGGCACAATTGTATTGTTTACTCCTGCACCATAATGCGTAACAAGGGTCTAGAATCCCCCAGTTGTGTTGCTTGTGTAGAGAGCTGCGTCACATCTATCGAGGGACAACAAGTCGGACAGCAGTTTCCATCGAATCGTCAATATGATTGTTGTTCTGTCGATAGAAGCTGGATGAAAAGTGACGAGTAGCGAACCAAGACTTCGGAGGACAACCGAAGGAGGAACTTGTAATCACTTTAAAATACACATGATGCTAGAATAAACAGTAATTGCTAAACACTACAACGAACCGAAATCGAAGGCACGATGAGCGACACAACATTCCAGGATAACTTTCAGTAGATTGTTGACTAAGAACAATAATTTTCAACACGAGAGAGAAGTTCTCCTCCTAGTTTTTTGCGATCACGATGCTTACGTAGCTACCTCTGTCTATGCGCACCTAGAACCATTGGAAATCAATCAGAAGTAGGGTACGTTATAGTGGAAGATCCATATTCGAGGATAGAATTGCAATGTCTTTCCGCCAATATTCTTCCTGTTAGAATTGATGAGTCTACTCAACCCGTCGGTTCAGATGGGCCGTTATCAACTACTAATACCTTCCGTTCAACTCTTGATGTCGAGAATCAATTCAGTGGAAATTTTATTTTGCAATTAACGTTAAGATAATTAATCATGGCAGTTGCGCCTTGATCGCTACTCACGAACTAACACGCCAAAAATTATTAGATTCCAAACGTTCAAATATTATTTTTCTTTATCGGTTGATAGTTGTTGCTCGCCGGCGATCCCACATCAATCGCAAACCGTTCCCAGTTTTCTGTCAGTCAACGGCAACCTCCTTTTAAATATCTACTCCGGGCATAGACATTTTGGCGGGTTTCCACTATTGCCTGCACCGTTAAAAAAATTGATTCCGTGCACGTTTGGTTTGTCACATCGCTTTTTGTGATGGCACTCACAAAAAAATTGAAATACTTCGAGTCCCATTTCTACTCGCCTATTATTTTGGTTACCGTGTACAGTACAACTATACGGCTCATAACAATAGCATTCATTCGAACAGAATCAAACAACTCACTTACCAGAGTTAAAACAAAATGCTGCATCGTTCCACTATTCCTGAACCAACAATGATGAAAGGACAACAACAACAAGAGTGTAGTGAGATACACACTATTCAAATTTTTCGAGAGGCGCCATCATCCTTGCCTCCGATTGTGTCGTCGGATCAAGATTTGCAGAAATCTCCCGAAATTGTCACTACAAGTATGCAAATACCTGAACTAAGAGATGGTGAGATGGATGAGATCAGTGTCGATTGGGCAAAAGAGATGGACGAAGAAATTACAGAAATCGAACAGCCATCATCTGCTCGAAATAACCATCAACACTATCGAGAAGGAGGATCCAGCCTATACTCCTTCTATTTTGAAACACCCATCGTATCAATGACCCAAGATAATGACTCAGAAGAGTATACTATCGCATCTGATGATACTGATAGCTTTCGTGACAAGAACGCCTTGTCGTTAGACGGCATTGACAACATTTGGGAGCAGGGGATCTCGAACTCGTCTTCGGCAAATGTTGACACTCCGACCTCTCAAAGTATATTAGGAGATACTATTCTTGGAGACAAAGGACGATAACTTCAGTCATGATGTACGACAAAAACCGATTGGGGGTTTCAATTAAGCAGAAAACTTTCAACCATGTTACGTAAATCAAGTTTAGGGGTCAACTACAGAAAAGCGTTGCGTGCCGAGATATAGAGAAAAGGAACGTAATTTGTTTTTCAAAGCTACCACCAATAGAACGAACAGCGATTCATATATAAGAGTAATAAAATTCTAAGTGTAAATTAGTGATCTATTAGCAAAACATGATGACGTTCAATATGAATGTAGAACGATTTCGCAAAGTACGTATCATAGCTTCCTAGTTATCGACTTCTAGTCAAGTGCAACCGATGATATGTGCACAAGTGAGAAACCAACTTATTCCGCCATAAACCACTAGAAATACAGAGTTACATTAGTACAGTGCCAGAAGTCGATAAGAAAGCCAATTACCATGTGGCATCTGCATCGTCCAAATAAAAATCTTGCCCACAGGAATGAAGTACACATAAACATATATTGCACCTTGACACAAACAATGTGTGCATGGTAAATGTGGAGGTGAGACAACAGTAATTTTGTTGGTACCAGAAAGTCTACGAGTTGCAATCGCAGCGTTTGAACACCAATTTCTATTTAAACTTTTATAGAATATTATATTCAAAGTGTCTATTCGTTCCTTCAAGGGTTCATTGCGTAATTCTGCGCATCAAAGTTCAACTATGAATCGAATTTAAATCAACGTGACGAAATACTTGAAAGCAATGCATTTTTCTCCGAAGCTAGGATGCAATCTTGTTCAACCATGACCTTTCAAAAGCGTTTGGTATTGACCGAATTCGTATGGAACATGCCTATTGCTAAGAGATGAATCGAAATCGAAATGACGTAAATTTTCGACTCTACAGTTCTTTCTTCTCTAGAGATTCCGCTGGCGCGTTTACCATTACCGATAACACAAAGGTCCAGATTCCAGTAATTACGAGCACAAATAGGGACGAATAAAATTCTCCTCCGCCTCTGGACATTTCCTTTTTCAGCGATGCAGCTGCTGATGCATCCTTCAGCTGTCTGTTGGTCGTTGTGTTTGTGTGTCCAAGCATGTGCTGGTATTCTATCACGGCTTCGGCAACCCACGTGTTGAACTCGATTTGCTCAAGATATGCTGTCAGTGCCGCTCCCAATACTATTGCTGTCAGCCCAACCGGTGCATTGCTCATCAACGACCGAAAATACCGTTCTGGCCATCCAAAAACCAAAAGAGAAATTATAGCGTGACTGATGGGTATAAAGATCAGGTACACAACGGCGTATATTGTCGAGGAAGCAGCAGAATGTTCGAATTTTACTACTGCTACATTGTATGCATACACTGGATCACAAGAAGATACAAAAAGAAGCAGTCGTCGTCGCGGATATCGGAATCGACATGGGTGAGTGATCTGTAAATTAAATTTTGTTCGATAAATGATCTACAACATTCCGGCAACGATCGACAACTTACTGAATAAAGCATTACTTGAGAATCCATATAGTCCAAAGCGAAAATTTAGAGGGATTTGATGCAAAATACTGTATTGTACATACGTAAACATGGTTGTCACGGGATGAGAAATAACAAAATCAATTATTTGAGAAAGTTCTCTTGAATTGGAAGAGGTCATGCACTTGCTATATTTAGTTACACTTACGGGTGCAAGAGTCTAGGTGCCGCCTTATTCTTCTTTGTTTGTCCGGTGTCCGAGCTGTGCCGTTGGAAACTCGACGTCGCAGAAATACTCGCCATCATGGGCGTTGAAGGTTGCTCGTGTTGCGGCACAGTTCCCGATAGGTTTGAGGACGAATTATCTCTCTCACCCAAGTCATGCAGGCCACTCTCCTTTGGAGATGGCAACGACAAAGCGCTTTCTTCGTCAACAAGGGGCATGGTATGTCGTGATTGCTTGCTGGAGGAAGTTCGTTTGGGTGTTCTCGTTCATCAGGATTAGGGTAGTTGAATATTGGCTTTTCTCGGGCTTTAAGCAAAGCTTCCGGCAAGTTGATTGAATTTCAAGATTTCTTACGCCGACTGTATCGTCTGGACGGTTATTGATGTCGCAATGATTCATTCATCAGTTGTCGCTTTGGTGTTGAGTTTAATGTCCAACCCAAGAAATAATAGTTGCCTCTCGCACTGCGTACTCGATCGGTTTGGCGAAATTTTTTATGAAACTGCTTAAAAATTCGGGGAGTTGGAATATTTTAGGGGAATACCTAAACAAAAAATTTATTTCCCCCTTACCTCCTTACCTCTTACTTCGAATACACGGTCTTGCAATCCACTCTATCTTAAACAACACCATCGACCTCTCCAAGAGCAAACTCGCTATACGAGTATACAGCATATCACCTAATATAAAATACCCAACAATGGCGATTATCAGTAAGTTTGACGAATACGCAATGACTTTAACGAATTATGAAGATTACATTTGAGATTTAGTAGTGACGATGAGGGTTTGAGACGATGAAATCAATGGTTTCGATGTATTGGTTTCGAACCTTACTGTGTACGGAGACCTCTCTGAAATGACGTTGAAAGATGATCTCACATTATTGATTTTTCTCCATTTTACAGAGACCGGAAAGATTGTAATTGTTCTTGCTGGACGACATGCTGGTAAGAAGGCAGTTGTCGTCAAGACCTTTGACGAGGGAAACAGCGAAAAGCGATTTTCCCACTGCTTGATCGCAGGTCTTGCGCGAAACCCCCGCAAGGTCACCAAGGCCATGTCAAAGAGCAAGGTCGAAAAGCGATCAAAGTGCATGAAGCCTTTTGTTAAATATATTAATGTCCGTCACATCTTCCCTACTCGTTATGTTGTCGATATGGACCTTAAGAAGATCGTCGACGAGGCCGACTTGGTCGATGCCGATCGTCGGGTGGAAGTAAAGAAGAACCTGAAGAAGGTTCTGTTGGACCGATACCTCAACCAAAAGGAAATCACAAGCGAGAAGAAGGCACAGGGAACCAATTATTTCTTCCAAAAACTAAGATTCTAGAAACCCCCTTTCCATCATTCAACAACACTTCACCCACAATGCGATTTTTTCGTTTACTCAGTACCGTACACTATGAATTTGCATCGTTTAATTTTAAAAGCACGATGAGCTATATATCTTTGAGACCACAAACATAATCATGGCTTGTGTACAGTCATAAATTTTTTTGGCATTTCAAGAGTCAAAACGAAAGGTTTCATATTTACTTATACTACTATTTTCTGTCAACAGCATGTCTTTTGGCTCTGTGCAAATCAGCGTTGCGGTCAAATCGGACGGAGGGTTTACATAGATCAGAGCGTCATGCGAATTAGTCCATTCTGCCGATTCCATTTGCACATGTAGGGCAGTCCAAATTGCGAAGAGCTTGGAGCATGAATTCTGTGTCCCCGTCCATCACCATCGTGTTGCAATCCTTTTCCGACAGCATTTTGTCGCGTTTGAGAATCGTTCTCGAAGCCTCCTCTCTCGACAGAGTTACCTTGCAACCAGTCATCGCACGACGCTTCTTCCCCCGTTCCGTGGTAGGATTGTTGTTGAACACACTACCGCCCGAGAAGTCCCCGTTGTTGATTCGCTCCAAATTTGCGGCATTTTCACTATACAACTTTGCATGGACTGTGTCTGGAAAGGATGACCACGATGTAGCAGCAGATACTATTATTCCTAGCGTCAAGTAGTTGCGGCAATCAGCAAAGAAGTGGTTCCGACTCAATTGCTTACTATCAGTAGTGACAGCCGTACTCGTTTTCGACACAGCCGATGGTCGAGTTTTCTGTGACAAATTGATCGGAACGGTCTCTCCAAAATTTTCGTTTTGATTTCTCTCAGCGAACAGATGTCGGCTGTTTTCTAATTGTACCAATACTTCTGAGTTCTTTCTCGCGTCGAAGGTGGCCGACTTGCATTTCGCACTACTCAGCAGAAGTGAATGGAATGCTTCCGCTGATATCAAAAGACACAGGAGAAATGGAAATACAATAGCGATTCTGCGAGTGACACGTTCGCTTAACATGACTATATAATGAAGGTGCTATAATGGATACTGGTTGATCGTTAGAGCGATTGCTAGTTCGTTTGGCTTTGACAAAAAGGTATCCTGACACTCATTAATGAGAAAAAAAAAAAGCAAGAAAAAACGGGCATTGACATTCTTCGTAAAGTTGAAGTTCGGGACTGGATCCATTCAGGTTCAGCGAAGAAAAATTGTAAATAGTAGTGCATGAGGGCACTCTTTCACCACCAAGCACAGCGATACTCCAGTAGCCACAACAAACAATGAGTTGTGCCGGCCTCATAGACTTTTGATTCACAGTCAATTCCCATGGGCTCAGGGGCTTGGTCACCAATTAGTTGCCACCATGCAACTACTGGCCTGGCCTGCAGGGCTGGGCTGGGCCACCCCTGCCAGCCTCACCTGAGCCAGGGCTCTGCTAGCAGGTGGGGTGCAAGAACGCCAATCTCATTGGTCGCAGTTGGCAATGGTATGGGCTGCACAGTGGCGCTACCGTGAGGCACTGCTGTGCTGTTCCCCCACCCCCCCCCCCCCCCCAACCCCCTCGCCTCCCGCTCTCTCCCTCTGGCCCCCCCCCCCCTCCCGCCCACCCAACACCCCATCTTCCCCTCGCCCCCCACG
>Ga0115013_10000404_pt1 | contig 26319 bp, 13 predicted proteins | sample SouAtlMetagenome_2_FD_88686 | JGI IMG/M metagenome (GOLD analysis project Ga0115013, IMG submission 88686) | Marine eukaryotic phytoplankton communities from Atlantic Ocean - South Atlantic ANT15 Metagenome | ecosystem: Environmental > Aquatic > Marine > Oceanic | place: South Atlantic Ocean...
AGGGCGGAGAGGAGGTCGCCGATTTGAGAATCGAGGCGGCTCATGCAGTTGTAGTAGTCGGCGGTTTGTTGCCGAAGTTCAGCGGAGTCGAGGCCGAAGTAGGCAAGGGGTTTGACGTCGTCGGCGGTGAGCGGATTTTTGGGGATTCCTTTTACTTGGGTGAGGAAGGGGCGGTGGGCGTCGGGGTAGTTGATGGAGAGGAAGAAGGGCTTGTCGGAGGCGGTGATAAACTCGTTGGCTGAGCTGGCGTAGATCTTAAGGGACTTGCGGCTAAAATTAGCGGAGGGAATCTTTTTGAAATCGAAGGGGAAGGAGGAAGAGGGATTGATGTGGAGTTTGCCGATGAGACCGGTGCGGTAGCCGGCCGATTTGAGGGAGCGGACGAGGTTGGGGGTTGATTCGTGGTAGAGTTGGAATTTCCAGGTGGCGAGGCCGATTTGGCCGTTTTGGTGGGGGTAGAGGCCAGTGAGGAAGGCGGCGCGGGATTGAGAGCAGCCGGCCTGGGGCACGTAGGCGCGTTCGAAAAGGACGCCCCTTGAAGCGAGCCGATCGAGGTTGGGAGTTTTCACGGAAGGTTCGCCGTAGCAACCGAGTTCAGCACCGTTGTCTTCAGATACGATGAGGAGGATATTGGGTCGCGGTGCGGCATTTCCGAAACTCGAAAGGAAAAATGCCAAACCTGTTAGCTGGAGGATGCGGATCATTTTGATTCTTCAGGAATGGTTCCGTCGCCGGTGGGGGTTCCTTTTTTGAGCCAGTCGAGGGTGAAGCGGGCGATGCGAGAGCCGTTGTTGGTCTCGGCGTGGAGGTAGATGAAGCCATCGGTGGAGGTGCCGGGTCGGCCGGCGATGAGGGCGGAGTAGCGGTTGGGACCGGGGAGGATGAGGCGTTTGACGGGCCAGGTTTTTCCGCCGTCGAAGCTGGCCCAGACGGTGCCGTTTTCCCGGATGGCATTGGGGGTGTCGATGTTGCTAAAGATGAGGATGTCTTTTCCTTTGATGGGAAGTCGGGTGAGGCCGCCCATGCAACCGTAGGAGCGATGTTGGTGGCCGTCGGGGAGGATGTCGACGATGCGGAAGTCTTTCCAGGTGTGTCCGCCATCGGTGGAGCGGGCGGAGCGCCGCCGGGTGTTTTTTGGTCGCTCCTGCCAGTGGACGCGGGAGTTATAGTAGAGGGATCCGTCGGAGAGTTCGACGAGGCAGGCTTCGCCGGTGCCGTTTTCGGGGAAGGGTTCGGAGGCTTGCCAGGTTTTTCCGTGATCGTCGGAGTAGATGGCGTTGGTGTAGTGATTGGGCCATTCGGAGGGGTCATTTTTCTTGCCGTAGTATCGGGAGGGTCGGATGAGACGGCCTTTGTGTTTTCCGTGGCGCAGGGTGATGCCGTGCTCGTTCATGTGCATCGCGGGGGCGTGGCCTTTTGAGTCGGGTTGGATTTTGGGAGTTTCCTTTTTCCAGGTGAGGCCGTCGTCGGTTGAGCGGTAGATTGAGATGGGAGAGGGAGGGTGGCTTACTTCGACGAAGGCAAGGATGTCGCCGGTGGTTTCATCGACCGTGGTGCCGCCGCCGTGGAAGCCGGGCTTGGCGATGGTGATGTCAGGGCCCCAGGTGAGGCCCGCATCGGTGGAGCGCCGGGCGCGGATGTGCTTGTTGCCCCAAGTAGCGACTAGGGTCCCTTTTTTGGAAACGACGATGTTAGGGTAGCGTTCGTCGGCGTAGAGGTTTTGAATGAGGGGTTCAGTTGCGGCTTGGTTGAAATCGGAGAGAGGAATCTTTTGGAAGATCATGTCGGCCACTGATGATTCGTAGAGAATGCCGAGGTGGTTTTCGTCGACCATGACGAGGGAGGAGTAGGCGCCGCCTTTGGAGTCGAGAAGGATTTGAGAGGACCAGGTTTTGCCATTGTCGGTAGAGCGACGAATGGTCATGTGGGAGCGGGACTTTTTGCTGTTGGGATTTGAAAAGTAGAGGGTGCCTGTGCGATGCGGATCGGCGATGAGGGAAGCCATGCAGACGGGTTCGGGCAGGGCGGAGTGGTCGGTAGAGTGAGTGGTCCAGGTTTGGCCGAGATCGGTGGTGCGGGAGACGGCGCGGCCGTTAGTGTGCGATTTGTCCTTGCGATTACGATTGTCGCGCATGTTGAGGAGGAGAGAGCCGTCTGAGAGTTCGGCGACGGCGCACTCGGTGGTGTTGTCGCGGGCCGGGTTGGAAACGGTCCAGGTTTTGCCGTGGTCTTTGCTTGAGATGATGTTGGAAAAAGGGATGCCGTTTTCATCGCGGCCTTGCGTGGGCATCACGAGGGTGCCGTTTTTCAAAGTGATGCCATTTCCGGGAGCCGGAGCGAAGAGGTGCCAGGCGGGGTTCTTGAGTTTAGTGGTCCAGTTTTCGGGAGCGGTCCAGGTGGCTCCGTGATCGGTGGAGCGGACGACCATGAATTGGGTGGACTTGTGGATGTCGAGTCCGGGTTCGGAGCCCTTTCCACGCCATTGGTGGGTGTTCGGTTTTCCGTGTGTCCAGCAGGCCGCGACAAAGATTTCGCCGGTGTTGTTATCGATGAGGATGCAGGGGTCTGAGCAGCCGTTTTCTTTCTGCGGTTTTCCGCCGTGTTTGCCCATGTCCATGATGGGGGTGGGTGGGTTCCAGGTTTTGCCACCGTCTCTGGAAATGCGGAGGCCGATGTCCATGTGCCCCTGGAGGTCTTTGCGCGAGTTGTAGCGCATGTCGGCCACGGCAAGAAGGTGGCCGTTTTTTGCGCGGGAGATTCCGGGAATACGGAAGGTGTGGCAATCGTGATCGCCGCGTTTGTGGATGAGAGAGGCGAGTCGTTGAGGATTTTGGGGAAGGTTTGGAATAGCTGTTGATCCGTCGGTGTAGTGGAGGGTGGCGGAGTTGATGACGACGGGTTGAAGGAGATTGGTTCCGGGTTTAAGCCGGACATAGAGTCCGTAGAGATGATTACCGGGGGTGAAATCGAGGTTTCCACTCAAGGTGATTTTCTCTGCAATCTTCTTGGTGGTGGCAAAGTGGCGGTTGCCAGCGCCTCGGTGGTGTTCGAGCGAGATTTCGTCGATTTTGGTGGCACCCGTGAGGACGAATTCGACAGATTTAAGAGTCCTCTTTTCTGCGGTGGTGGTAACGCGGAAGGAGATTAGCTCAGTTTTGGAGCCGTCGGTGAGAAGAGGGGTTGAGATTTGAGCTCTGAGCTCTGAGTAGGAAATGAGGGAGAGAAGAACGAGGAGAAGTGAACGCATTGTGAAGGCTACGTGGGAAGTGGGTCAGTTCTTTGCAGAAGATCGCTGGGCGGGGGCGAGGAAGTTCAGAGGGACAGTTTGGTGGCATTCGTCGTAGGAGTGCCGGGCGGTTTTGATTTCCCAAGCCTCAAGGTGTTTGAGTTGCGGTTATGAGAAATAATCATGAATAAAATTATCATTTTTCAGATGTTCACCGACTGATCAAAAAAAGCACTCCCTGTTCACAATAAGCATCTTATCCCATATCGGTTTAGAAATTATCTCCTTTCATTACCATTTTTTTTGACAAAACTTCTTTCGCTCTCTAAAGCAGGATGCAAATCAATCAGCGAAATTTGTCTTTTGGTTAAAAAAAAGAAAGTGCGATGAAAAATATGGAAAAACTAATTCTCTCGTTGTTCAGTGGCGCAAGCTTGGCTGTGATAACGACTTCACAGGCTGCTGTTCTCTTCTACGAGCCATTCGACGCTGCCGGAGGCACCACCCTGGCTAACCTTGGAACTCCACTTGGGGGCAGTGGTTCTTGGTCGGATAACAGCTCCGGGACAGGGAGTAGTGGTAGCGGTCAAGCGATGACGGTGCGGGCCAATGGAACGACCGGTGCCAACTCCGGCCAAACTTGGGCTGGGATTCCCAACACTTCAGCGTTTCCAAACACCGGTGGCTTCCTCGAAGGCGAGCGACGCAACGATAACTCGGGTTCCATTTCCCTTTCGTCCTCGGTGGTTTCCGAGTTTGTCGATGGATCAACGATCTGGCTCAGTTTTGTCGCAGGCGCAACGCTTGTGTCAGGCCAACCAGACAACCACCACAAGCCAAACGTTGCCATCGGGCAAGGAGCACTTCTAGACGACCGCGCCCAAAGTGCTGCTGGTCAGGCCGTTGGCGGAGGCGTCGCCCATAACACCTCGGGTGGTAATCCGCGGGCGAGATGGTGGGATGGGGACGATTTTCTCGGAAATAGTATTTCCCGCATCCCAACCCAGCAACTTTTTATCACGAAGATAGAGTTTGGGGACGCTAACGAAACGATCACAACGGCGGTGTTTGACATCGAATCGTTTGCCGGTTTGTCAGAGAGCGATTTTAATAATGCCACACAATCAACCATCACGACGCCCGTTAACCTGGATAACGCTAGCTTTGATACGCTTTCCTTCCACGGCAGTCGGAGTAACTTTGACGAGATTCGCCTCGCCACCACCTTTGATGCGGCGGTTGGTCTTGGGGCCGTAATCCCAGAGCCCTCCTCAGTTTTCTTGTCCCTCATCGGACTTGGTTTCGTAGCGGTGCGCCGCCGCAGATAGTTGGCGGATTTGTTGCTTCCCAGTCTGAGTGAGGATAACCATCCTAGGGTATGAAAAATTCGCCGTTTTTCCGATTTTTTCTTACACTGACCTCTCTTGTTTTGGGGCTTGGCGTATCCAGAGGGGAGTTGCTCTTTTACGAACCCTTCGATTACGCTCCGAATAGTGCACTTTCTGGACTAGTTCCGCCGCTTGGCGCCGGTGGACCCTGGGTTGATGATAGCTCTGGAACTGGGGCTAGCGGAAGCGGACAAGCAATGACCGTTCGTGCCAATGGGACGAACGGCGCGGGCTCTGGTCAGACCTGGCCCGGCATACCCTCTGCTTCAACCTTTGTTAATTCCGGTGGATACCTCGAAGGTGAGCGCCGCAACGATAACTCGGGGCATATCCCCCTTGCCGCCGAAGTGACCGCCAAGTTTATCGACGGGGCAACGATCTGGCTCAGTTTTGTGAGCGCGGCGACGACCGTTGTAGGCCAGCCAGACAACCATCACAAACCGAACGTCGCTATTGGACAGGGAGAACTACTTGATGAACGTGCCCAAGTTGCTGCCGGTGAAGCCGTCGGCGGAGGCGTTGCCCACAATACCTCGGCGGGCAATCCACGGGCGAGATACTGGGACGACCAGAACACGGGCGGCCTCTACGAGGATTTTCTCGGGAATACCCTGCGCCGTATCTCTCCCCAGCAACTTTTTGTCACCAAGATCGAATTTGGTGCCGATACCGAGACAATCACGACGACAGTTTTTAGTCTCGATCCGTTTGCTGCGCCAACGGAAGCCGATTTTGATGACGCAGAGCAAACTACGATCACCACGGTCAACAACCTCGACAATGTGAGTTTTGATACGCTCTCGTTCCACGGCAGTCGCAGCAACTATGATGAGATTCGTGTCGCTACGACTTTCGACGACGCAGTGAACGGCACGGGTGCGGGCGCAGCCCGAGATTTCACTATCACCTCGATCGACTACTCAGCGGAGGGCAAAATGCTCACCTTGACTTGGAACTCTCAGCCGGGAGAGAGATACGTGGTCAAATACTCTACTGACTTAATCGACTGGGATGCTGACATTGAGGATGATGTCCCTGCCGGTATTGGAGAGACGACCACCGCCACCTTCGAATTGGCTGGCTTTGTTGGTGATCAGGAGCGAGCCTACTACTTCCGAGTCGAAAAGCAGTAATTGTTGCCAATAGTCGGAGAGAGTTAATTGGGTCCCTCGTAGGATTGCTCTGGGCATCGGTTGGTCATAGAGTGGCCTTATTTCGAAATCCGTAATATCTAACCTAACCGTTTTTCCCTAGATATGGACTCCCGACGTCTGCCAATCCCTCTACTCATCAGCAGTGGAATCGCGCTTTTGCCGATCGCGGCCAAAGCCGATCTCTTGTTTTACGAACCTTTCGACTACGTTCCGAACAGTGCCCTTGCCGGACTGATGCCAACGCTCGGTGCGGGTGGACCCTGGGTTGACAACAGCTCCGGCACAGGAGGCAATGGTAGCGGTCAAGAAATGACCGTTCGTGCTAATGGGACGATCGGCGTCGGCTCTGGTCAGACATGGCCCGGCATACCCTCTGCTTCGACCTTCGTTAACTCCGGTGGGTATCTCGAGGGTGAGCGCCGTAACGACAACTCGGGGCACATCCCGCTCTCCCCCGAAGTGACTGCTAAGTTTACCGACGGCGCAACGATTTGGCTTAGTTTTGTGAGCGCGGCGACGACGGTCAATGGTCTGCCTGACAACCACCACAAACCAAATGTCGCTATCGGGCAGGGAGAACTGCTTGACGATCGTGCCCAATTTGCTGCGGGTGAAGCGGTCGGCGGAGGCGTTGCCCACAATACCTCAGGGGGCAATCCGCGGGCGAGATACTGGGACGACCAGAATACGGGTGGTGTCTTCGAGGACTTTCTCGGAAATACGCTTTCCCGTATCAGGCCCCAGCAACTCTTCATTACCAAAATCGAATTTGGTGCCGTCACTGAAAGGATCACGTCCGCGGTTTTTGACCTCAATTCATTTGGAGTTATGACGGAAGCTGATTTCGACAGCGCTTCCGACAGCTCGATCACCACGGTCAATAACCTCGACAACGCGAGTTTTGATACACTTTCGTTCCATGGCAGTCGGAGCAACTATGACGAGATCCGCATTGGGACGACTTTCGATGACGTCATCGGTGCGAGCCAGCCTCCGCTACCGCCGCAGCCGGGTTTTCAGATTACTCAGATCGCGCTCGACTCGCAGAGCGGTGACCTATCACTTACATGGACCTCACAGCCGGGGGAATCCTACGGCATCTATTGGTCAACTGATCTGCAGACCTACTATCCTGACGTTAATCAGTCAATTCCCGCGCATGCGACTGACGACCAGACAAGTTTAGTGGCATTCGCCAATCCATTACCGGAATCACCTTGGATGTTTCTTCGTATCGGACCGCCAGACATTGAGCCGCCGACCACGCGGGTTGTCTCTGGTGATAGCAACGAAGTCACCATCGCCTATTCCGAGCCCTTGCTTCCTGGCGCAGCAACTGATCCTTCGAGCTATTTCCTTTCCCAAGATGATGGCGGAGCAATCACGGTGCTTTCTGTGCGTTTCGGGGATACACCTGATACGGTGATTCTCACTGTCGGTTCCCCTTTGCAGTTCGGTAGCGGTTACACCTTGGGCATCAACGGCATCACCGACCCAGCTGGGTTGGCAATTGCTGACGATACCGAGATTAGCTTCACGCCTATGAATCCCGGTGAAGGGGTGATCCCGTTGAAAATTAGTGAGTTTCTCGCGTCGAACAGCAGTGGTCCTCTCGCGGGCGGCACCCCGTTGTTCGATGTCGATGGCGATTCCTCTGACTGGATCGAGATTCATAACCCACTGGCTTCCGATGTGCTGATGGACGGCTGGTATTTGACCGATGACATCGACAATCCAACAAAGTGGCGCTTCCCAGCAGTGACTGTCGACTCCGGTGGCTACCTCGTAGTTTTCGCCTCCGGAAAAGATCTCAACGACCCCGCAGGAGAACTACATGCAAACTTCAAGCTTTCCGCGGAAGGGAAATATCTTGCCCTAGTTATGCCGGACACCACAACGGTGGCATTTGCCTACGCACCAGAATTTCCCGAACAGGTAGCAGGCGTTTCTTTCGGGGTTGCTGACGATACGGGGGATCGGCGATATTTTGATGTTCCGACACCCGGCACAGCCAATCCTCCCAGTGGATTCATATCCATTGTCGGTGACACTCGGTTTGACGTTGATCGCGGGATCTACGAGGACCCGTTTGAACTCATCATCAGTTCGGTGACATCGGGTGCGACAATTCGTTACACGCTCGATATGAGCGAACCGACAATGAGTAACGGTCAGACCTATGTCCCTGGTTCTCCGATTGCGATCTCGTCGACAACCTGTCTGCGAGCGCGGGCGTATATCGATGATTGGCTGCCGAGCAACATCGATACCCAGACTTACATTTTCCTCGACGACATCATTAGCCAACCGACCAACCCTCTGGGATTCCCCAGTAGTTGGAGAAATGCCACGGCCGATTACGACTTCGATCCAGCGGTGGCCGTTCGTTACAATGAACAGGAACTCAAAGACGCACTGCTTTCACTTCCATCGCTCTCGCTAGTCACGGACATGGATAATCTGTTTGATAACTCAATCGGTATCTATGACAATCCTAGGAATGAGGGCCCTTCTTGGGAGCGGCCGGTCTCAGCTGAATGGATCGATCACACCGGCGGTCCGGAATTTCAGATTAACTGTGGGTTACGTATCCAAGGAAACGCTGCTCGCAATGTCCCGAAGAAACCATTCCGACTGCTATTCAAAAGTATCTATGGAGACTCGAAGCTGGAATTTCCAATGTTTGGAGACGCGGTGGATGCGGCGAAGAGCTTTGATACGATCATTCTTCGCTCAAACGGGCAAGGGGTCAATTATGGGGCGAAAACTCAGATCACCGACGAGAATGGACGTCGGGCGCTTTTGGACATGGATACGCCGCAGGCGCACGGCACCTATGTGCACCTATACGTAAATGGAATCTACTGGGGGTTGTACAACCCGTCAGAACGTCCCCAGGCAAGCTTCTGCGAAAACTACATCGGAGGAATCAAGGAAGAATGGGATGTTAATAACGGCAACACTGCTATCGATGGGACTTATGCCCCGTTTGATGCCATGCTCGTTCAAGTCCGGGGCGGTCCAGCAAACAATGATGCCTTCCAGAAAATTCAGGGAAACAACCCCGATGGAACACGCAATCCGGCGTTCCCAGCATACTTGGACATGCCCAACTATATCGACTATATGCTTTGCAATTTCTACCTTGGCACTGGCGACTGGGCGGGTAACGAGTCTCAGGGCACACGCAATTACTACTGCGGTCGCTGGCGTAACGATGACAGCTCCGGATACAAGTGGTTTATGTGGGATGCTGAAAGATCACTCCAAAACGGGATCCCCACGGGTGCGAGATTCGGCCCTGCGGAACCGTATGACTGGCTGAAGAGCAATTCCGAGTTTCGTCTGCTGTTCGCCGACCATGCGCAGCGTCACCTTTTGAACGGTGGAGCTTTAACTTCCGTGGTCCGACTACCTCGATACACCGCACTTGCTGATCAAGTTCGAGCTGCGATGATCTGCGAGGAAGCTCGCTGGGATCGTACTACTGTGGCGACCTTCGAGGGCGAAGTAGCCAATCGCACGAACGACTGGTTTCCTGATCGCAGCAGCAGGGTGCTCGCGCATCTGCGCAGCGTCGATCTTTATCCATCGATTGATGCCCCCGTGTTTGCTCAGCACGGAGGCTCTATTCCTTCGGGAGGTAGCATTTCTTTCACCGCGACATCGGGCACAATCTATTATACCGTCAATGGCTCCGACCCCCGCATACTGGGGGGCGCCATCAATGGTAACGCAGAAACTTACAGCGGTTCGATTCCGATCAACACCCCGATGACAGTAAGTGCACGCACTTACAACAGTGGAAGTGGAGAATGGAGTGCACTCAACAGCGCTTTCTTCAGTATCGATTCCGAACCCGCCAGTAATAGTAACCTTGTAATCAGTGAGATCCACTACCATCCGGCCGAGCCCTCTACGGTAGAGGAGCTGGCTGAGTCGACTGACCGTGACGATTACGAGTTTGTCGAACTCTTCAACGTCGGTGCGAAGGTTGTCGACCTAACTGGAGTTTTATTTGATGACGGAATTAGCTTTGTCTTTCCCGACAACACCCTACTCGCCAGTGGTGCGCGTATTGTTCTCGTGCGAGACCTTGATGCGTTCACTGTTCGCTACGGGTCACTTAGTCCTGGAGTCATTGCCGGTCAGTATACCGGCCGGCTCAGCAATGATGGAGAACGTCTCGCTCTCAGCAAGAATGGTAGCGGAGTCCTGCATGAAGTTACCTACAATGACCAACTTCCATGGCCGACTGATGCCGACGGGATGGGCTACTCACTCTCTCTTGTCGACCCGACCTCCTCACCCGACCATCAGCTAGACACCAGCTGGTCAGCTCACGCAGGGCTTGGCGGCGCCCCGGGTGTGACTGATTGACCAAAAATAGGTCATTCTATCTTACTCTATTTTTCCATATCCTAGCCCGAACCACACCTATTCTTATATCATGGTGGGGATATTTGCGAGATTTTCGCTCTATGTGCCTCTGATCTGGTAAATTTAGCTGCAAAGGGCACGCCCTCAATTCAATCCTATTCGGAGTTTGGAGGATCTTTGTACATTGACTTGCAACCGCTAGACTTTCCTCAATCCATTCTCAGGATTGGGTAAGGGTGAGTTTAATTTTGGGTGGAGATGGTTTTGGTCGTCACGTGGTGGAGGTTGTTGGGGTAGTCGGGGCCGACGAAAGCCGAGAAGGATATTTGGTGGTCGGTGATTTTGGGAGGGAGGGTGAAGGTGATTTTTTGGGTTCCTTTCCCGGTCGCGGTGGTCACTTTTCGCTCAAGGCGTTTTGCTTTGTTGCCGTCTTTGAGAGTGATGTGGACTTTTTGGACGCCCAGTTTTTTAGGAATGGTGTGGTTGATGATGAGGGTGATCTCTTTGCCCGGGGTGGCGGTTTTTGGGGCGACGAGGGAGATGAGTTTTTGGTTACTCTTGTTTTTGTTTTTCGGCTGTTTGTTTTTTCGACGGGAGGCGCGACGGGCGGTGGCTTCCTCTTGTTTTTTATCGGTGTAAAGATGACCGATTTTGGGAATGTTGCGTTTTTGGAATGCTTCAAGGGCGTGGTCTCCGGTGTCGGACATTTTGGTGAGCAATTGAGACTGGAGGGAGCTGAGGGCGTTGGCGTGTTTTGCGGAGCGAATGACGTTATTGAGGCAATCGGGATCTGATTTTATGTGGTAGAGTTCGTGAATGGTTCCGTGATCGAAAAGTTCGAGGCGTTTGGCGATGGCGGGGTCGCTGGCGGCGAGTTCCTTCATAGTGCGGTAGCTTGCGGTGCCGGTGGTGGCGGTTTTGAATTTTCGTTCTCCATTGGACCAGGGGTTCCAGAGATAGAGGTAGTCTTTTGTTTGGATGGCACGCATGGGATTGCGTCCGGCGCCGGAGTTTTCATTGTAGACTTTGAAGACAGCGCTGAAGTCGGGTTGTTTTTCTCCACGAATGGCAGGGGCGAATGAGTGGCCATCGAATTTGGTGGGAGGGGTGATTTTGAGGAGATCGAGGATGGTGGGGGTGAAGTCGACGGCCGAGACGACGTGATCGGAATCGATGGTGTCTGGTTTGGTGATGCCGGGGATTTTGATAATAAGTGGAGTGTGGGTAGAGTGATGCCAGAGGGCGGTCTTGGCGAAGGGGAGGGGCATGCCGTGATCGGAGAGAAAAATGACAATGGTGTTGTTGGCTTCACCGGATTTTTTGAGGGCATCGAGGATGGAGCCGACGGCGTCATCAGCTCGTCGGACCGAGGAATAGTAGAGGGCTAGTTCTTCGCGGACCTTGGGGTGGTCGAAGAGGAATCCAGGGATAGGGACTTCGTCGGCTTTGAAGGTTTTTGAGGCGGGATGCTTTGTTTGGTCCCCAGGTTTCCAAAAAGGTTTGTGTGGGTCGGAGATGTTGATGTTGAGAAAGAAGGGTTTGTTGGCCTTCTTTGCGTGGGTGATTCCGGTGGTGGTTGAGGTGCCGTAGGAGGGAACGTCTTTGATGTGATATTTGGAGCCGTCGGGCGCGATGGTGAGGTCGTGGTCCCAGCCGGGGTAAGGATGATAGGGCGTGGAGTGGGTGACCTTGCCACGGATGCCGGTGCAGTAGCCGTTTGATTGGAGGATATCGCAGAGAGTGGGGTATTTGTTTTTGATGGGGTAGAATCCCTCGACACCATTGTTGTGCGGATAGAGCCCCGAGAACATGACGTTACGACTGGGGTAGCAATTAGCGACGCAGACGTGGGCATGCTGGAAGCGGAGGGATTCCCGCGCGAGTTGGTCGGTGCGGGGGGATGTGTCCTTGAGCTTGCTTCCAAAACAGCCGAGGGAATCGGCGGACATGTCATCGACGGTGATGATTAGGATATTGGGGCGGGCTTCTTTGGCGTGAGCGAATGGGAGAAGGAAGAGTGCGAGGACTAGGAAATATTTCATGGTTGAGGTGTGGTTTTGTTATTCAAGTTCTGAGATGATTTTTTCATCTTGGTTGCGATCTTGGGGTGTTTGGCATCGGATTGCTGGTCGAAATCAAAGTGACTTTTTCCCGGCAGGTTGATCATTAGTCAGGAGTTAGGGTGGCCACGACATATTTATTGCTGAAGGATTAGGAGAAGGAGGCTGAATTTATGCGGTTGTTCGTCGCGCATGAACCCGAGCTGCCACATGAGTGAGATCGATTGTCCTCACCCGGTAAACTGATGGCGAAGAAACTTTCGTCATTGTCTTTCAACGCGGAAGAATGCCTGATTGAGGTCTTTCAGTGCGGTTCCACTCAGGTTAAAGGTCCTAGTCGTAGAGTTTCCGGCTGCTCCTTCTATTCCGGTTTCAAGATTGGTATCCCAAGAGGTCATGTCACTCGTCCATGTCACCTTGTAGGTTGCCCCTTCGATTGAATTCCATGTGAGAGTGAGCACGTTGTTGAATGGCGAAAAATCAATGGATGTGATTTTGAGACGTCCATCAGCCCCCGGTCGTGTCGTAACCGCAAAATCGTCGAGATAGGTGATTCGCTCTTCAGGGACGGATGCCTGGATCTGTTCATCTAGAACAAACCATTCGTTGCCATCAAAACTACCTTCGACACGCCAACTCACTGGGTCACGTTCCTCGGCATCGTTAGCGGTAGCAATTCGGTAGGAATCTACTTGCACACTCTCCCCAAAATCTAAAACGAGGGTTGCCTCGGTGGATCTGAAATCGAGCCATTTGGTGCTTGGGCTGTTGTCATTAGCTTGGGCCGGACCTTCACCGCTAGGGCTGTCGGTATTCGGTGAGAAGGCGGTGGCTCCATCGAGTCTCACTCCACCAAAGAGGAGTTGGAATTCACCGAGCTGAATGCTGTTTGCCGAAGAATCGTTGCGGAGTTCGGTAGGAACGAAGCGGTAATAACGAAAGAGGGCCCGGGGTTCTGCAAGGCGGACTTCGAAGGTGGCAGTGAGTGTTTCGGTATCGCCAACCGCCGTTAGGGTGTAGATGGTGTCAACGGTGGGGGAAACGGTGATGCTTCCAACTGGATTAACGGATCCAATTTCTTGATCGATGGAGACGGAGTTAGCGTTAAATACGGCCCATGATAGTTCGGTCGATTGTCCGCTTGCAATGGCAGGTGAATCAGCCTCGAAAGCTCCGATAGAGAGTTCGTCGGTGGAGCCGAGATTACCAGGGATGGAGACGGTATCGAGACTGAGCCAACCCCAGTTTCCCTGGGCCTGGTCGATCAGGTCGACCGTGTAGGTAGTGTCCTGGTCAAGGACGGCAAGCTGACTGCTGGAAAAAGTCACTCGCTGCCATTGATTGTCGGAGGCCTTCATGGCTGAGAGCACATAGCTGTCGGTTGCCGTGTTGCGCAGCGCAATCCCCTGGAACCCCGGCTCCGAGGGATTGGCGGGAAGGTTTGCCGAGGTTGTTCCTGTGAGATCGCCAACTCCACTTCCTCCATCGAGCCAGGCGGTGAGAGGTCCGCTTCCGTTTAGGGTGAATTCGGGAGAACGAAGAAGAAGAGTGGGATGAGGGTTATCGTGATATCGGCTGCGGATTGCACTTGGCCCAGCCTGAGGGTCGCCGTAGCCCGACACCGGGTCCCATCCGTCGACCGGAGCCCCTGCCGTAAGGTCGGTCCATCCCTCGAAAGTATTCTCATCGAAATCGTAGAGGAGTGGCACACCATTGGCGACCTCTACGGTTACTTGAGCGGTGATGGGGCCGGATGGAGCACCAGTGGCGGTGAGGGTGTAGGTGGTAGTCTGGGAAGGGGAAACGGAGATGGAATTGGAAAGAGCCACACCACCAATTCCTTGGTCGATCGAGACGTCTGTCGCGTCATCAACCTCCCAGCTTAAGGTTGTGCTCCCTCCGATGATGATGGAAGGAGGGTCGGCAAAGAAGCTGAAACTATCAGTGGTGAAGTCAAAATTTTCTGTGAAGGTTTGCCGGGTGGTTGGGACGTTTGCAAAAGAACGCGAGTCGATCTGGGACCAATTTAGATTGTCATTGCTGCCCTCTAGTGTCCAGGAGACAGGATCACGCTTGCTGTCATCGTTAGCAGTAGCAAATCGGTAGCCGTCCGAAAAGACCGGTGCCCCGAAGTCGAGAACTAGGCCGGTAAATTTGGTGAAGTCGAGCCACTTGGTTCCGAGGTCACCGTCGACTGCTCGGGCGGGAGATTCAGCGCCAGGACTGTTGCCCCCTGTGTTACTGGCAATGGCACCAACGAGAAGGGTGGTGTTGGCGTAGAGTTCGAATTCTGCGAGCTGAACTGAATTCGCTTCCGCTGTATTGCGTAGTTCGTTGGGAGTGAATCGGTAATACCGGAAGTTTGCTCCGAAGAGCGCGTGAGGCAGGAGAAGAAGGAAAGTAATATGGAGGAGTAGTTTCATGGCTTAAGGATTTTGATTTTAGCTTTTCGAATGAGGACTGGTGAGCCGCCACGGCTTAGATTTTGAAAACCAATTCTTCCTTTGTGGGGACGATCCCTGAGGGCAGGGGCGTCCCTGCCGTCATGCCGTTTGATGACCGTTTCTTCTCTGTTGAGATCTTGATCGAGAATTAAAATGCCATTTAGGATGACTCTGATCTGGGAGCCTAGAAGGCGGATTTGGTAGCTGTTCCAGGCCTCGGGTTTGTAGACTTGTTTTTTGGGGGCAAGGGCCCTGTAGAGTCCGCCGGTCAGTTCGGAAGCTGACGCATTCGTGTTATAGCGAAGATCAGCCATTTGGAGCTCAAGTCCATCGAATGCAGGGTCACCTTTTGATGGAGACCGAAGGGCGCAGCCACTATTGCCTTGAGCCCCTAGCTTAAATTCAAAGTGGAGTTCAAAATCCGAGTATTCCCTTTCGCTGATTAGCCAGGAGCCACGAGCACCACCTCCGTTGAGGATATTATTTTCAACGATCCACTGTGCTCCTTTAGGCCCAGGTATCGCTAGGTCGGACCAGGCACGCACAACCCATCCTTTCGGTATTCCATTTTTGGGAAAGAGAGACTGAAAACCCTTCTCTTCGGCCGAAAAACCCCGGCAAACTAGCAAAATACTACAAACAAAAAGCAAAATAGGGATCTGCGTGAAAACCGAGAGAAAACCATGATTTGAAATCTTCATTTCTTGAAGAGAATCATAAATGGGTGCCGTTGGAAGAGTGAAAATTCGAATCGACTACGAAATTTTTAGCCCTTTGACTCCGCCAGCGTCTTTTCTTTTGGCTATTAGAGATTTGGGGAAGCGGAGATCGCTTTTAGGGGAATTTCCTGATAAAGTATCATCCGACTGCTAGCCGAAAACAAAGTGACTTTTTCCGGCAGGTTAATCATTGGCCGGGAATTAACGGATAAAGCGGCGTATTTGAGAAAAATGGCTAATTTTATTAAGCAAGAAATCATCCAAGAGGTCAGTGACCGTCTTGGAGTTACCGGGACTTTATCTTCCAAAATGTTTCACACGGTCCTCGACATCGTGTCCAGAGAGCTGGCTAATTCAAACAACGTTGTTGTTAGAGGTTTTGGAACCTTCGAAACCAAAATTGCTAAAGGGCGTCCCGGACGAAATCCCAGAGATCCCAACAAGGCGATCCCGATTCCTGATCGGGCGGTTGTGAGATTCCGTAGTGGGAAGGCTCTCAAGGAAACAGTCGCCAAGACTCTTCCCGAGCTCCGGCAGCGGGACAATTCCTAAAGCAGAAATGAGCCGGTCACGATATTGATTATGAATAAAGAGAAGGAAGCTGAATTTATGCGGATGTTCGTCGCGCATGAGCCAGAACTGCGCGCATTTCTGCGCACGCTTCTTCCTTCGTGGGAATTGGTAGATGATGTCCTTCAGGAGGCGAGTGTGGTGATGTGGAGTAAGCTGGATCAGCTTGAGAATGAGGAGGGGTTTGTTCCTTGGGCAAAAGTGATCGTCCGCTTCAAAGCAATGCATGCTCGTCGCTCGGTGGCACGTGATCGGCTCGTTCTCAGCGAGGAAACAGTAGCGATGTTGGCAGAGGACACACCCGATTCTAATTCTGAAAGGATTTATTCTGAGAGAAGAGCTCTGGATTCATGTTTGCAGAAATTATCCCTTGAGAATAGACGCCTTGTTCTTATGCCTTATCAAAGGTCAGGTGCTTTGAGCGAGCTAGCCCAACGGACAAACCGCTCGGTTAACAGCCTCTATAAACTTCTCGGGCGACTGCGGGAAAAGCTCCGCCTGTGTGTGGAGCAAGAATTGATTATGAAAGGGGGGGAATCATGAAGGACGAGCATTTTGAAGACCTTTGTAATCGATACTTTCTGGGCACAATTTCCGCGGAGGAAATGGCAGAATTAGATTACTGTCTTAAAGGGAGTCAGGACCTGCGGGTCAAGTTCGCTGCTAAGGCCCGGCTCGATACCAATTTGCGTGATGCCGCTTCCAGCTTTGAGAAGAAGCAGGGGGCGGGTATTTCAAAAGATCCCAGCAGGCCTAATTGGCAGTGGGCAATGGGAGCCGCTGCTGCGCTTCTGTTGATCGCGCTCGTTTTTTCATTCTTCTATCCAGAAAGGAAAAGGGAGCACATCGCGCGGATTGCTGATTTGCATGGCGCGGTCACTTGGATCGCTGATGGCGAACAGGCTGAAGGCCGTCTTGAAATTGGAAATGAGTTAACGGGAGGGACCCTCGAAGTGTCCTCTCAGGACTCTTGGGCTGAACTTGTTTTTGAAGACGGTTCCAGCGTCTGGGTCTCGGGCCCGGCGGTCGTCACGATTTCAGATGGAGGCGCTGGAAAGATGATTCGTCTTCGTGAGGGTGATTTATCTCTGGATGTTTCGCCTCAACCGGAGGGCAAGCCCATGCGGGTTATTACGCCTTCAGCTGAAGCTGTTGTCTTGGGAACGCAGTTTAATGTTTCCGCAAGTCCATTATCGACCAGTTTGACGGTGAATGAAGGGAACGTCCAGGTGACCCGGCTTGCTGATGGGAGTGTGCAGGAGGTGAAAGCGGATCATCGGGTGATCGCTGCTCTGGAACATGAGAGTCCTTTTCAGGCGAGCCCCCGGGGCGATTCGGTGCGGATCTGGAAAAGTGAATTCCCGCGTGATGTGCGACATGGAAGCTTGGGCTTCGGAGCGGAGGGCCGTCCAAACGAATTGCATGCCGAGGCCCATCTTTTCCGGGGGGATCATGGTGAGACGATTGATCCTGTTTTGCTCTACACTGCGGTGGTTGGGCCTCGTGGTCGTGAAATGCAGCCAGTCCTCCTTTCTAAGGGGGCACGATTCCGAATCAGGGGACAACTTGCTCAACCATATCAGGTCAATTTCGGATTTGGAACCCATCATGCCCGGGGTGGTCTCTCGGGGAAATTTTCGGTCAAGCGCAAGCTCGAGCCGGATCAGAATGGATGGTTTGACGTCGAACTGGCGTTGGAAGATTTTGTGAGGATGAGGAGCCGTTTTGTTGAGTCTCCAACTGGGCATGAACTCGTCTGGCTTTGGGTGCAAACCCACCGGGAGGACGTTGGTTTGAGCCTTTCGAGTGTGGACCTTTTGTCACCGGAATCGAAATAGGATGAAGCGATTTTTTTCCAAGCATAGCATTTGGGCGTTGGTCATCGTCATCACCTTTGTCTTTGGCAAGCAGTGGTCGCGATCATCAAGGGCTACAGATGTTCCTGACGAAGGAGGAGTGAGTCAAACCGGCATTGAATACCGTGGCGTGCTCGGGAGATCATCTTCGGTCTCTGAAAGAGGCGTGAATTCAATATCCGTTCGTGACTCTCGGAAGGTGAGGGAAGGAGCTGACAAATCAAGGAGAGACAAGCAATTATCTGAAGATGAGATTGATTTGTTGGTTACAGATTCAATCAAATCCAGCAGTCCGATCGAACGTCGCCAAGCCATGGATCAGATCCTTCAAAAAATGAGGAATTCAGAAATGTCTTTCGAGGATGCGCTGGCAATTGGAGAGGCATTGAAAGAGCAGGGAGCAAATGATGAATGGGAACTTCTCGGCTATGCGATGGGGGTGTATCAATCTGACGAAGCCATTGCCCATCTCGGCAAAATTCCAGCTGAGGAGCGAGTTGGATTTATCGAAAATATCATTCCAGGATTGGCGAGTGAGAATGCCGAGTTGGCGATTAATCTTTTTGAATCCCTTGAGCCTAATGAGCAGGCAAAAGTCCGTCCAGAGCTCCTAAGAGGGCTTGTGGATAATGATACAGCTATCGCGACTGATTACATTTATGATTCGAGTGATCTTGAGAATTACTCCTGGCGCCCGATGGCCGAATTGACCCGTGAGCTGGTAAAAGACAAGGGCTTGGAGCCGACTTTGGATTGGGCGAATGAGCTGCCACAGGGGCCGCAAAGAAGAGATGCGTGGAGTTCCGCCTATGCGGTGTGGGCTTCAAAGAATCCGGTTGCCGCGGGAGAATCGCTCAACCAACTCCCCGATGGAGAAGATCGTAATCTTGCCATCAATGGATTTGTCAGCGCCCACGTTCATCAGGATGGGGAGATGGCCATGACCTGGATTGATGCGATCTCGGAGCCAGGCTTGCGCGATGCCGCGATGATTCGGGTTGGTAGGCAATACTTTCAGCGAGATCCGGAGGCTGCCACTCGATGGTATAGCTCTGGTGGAGTAGCTCCATCTATCTGGGAGCAGGTCACAAAATCAGTCGAACTAAAATGATGATTAAGTCTGTATCTTATTTTTTTGGAAATTGGATTTTCCTCTTAGTCACTCTAACGATCTCTTCTTCAGGACGTTTAAATGACGTGCAGAGGGCCAAAAACTGGCACCAATGGCGGGGGCCCGAGGCAAACGGTGTTTCTCGTACTGCAACACCTCCGATGACTTGGAGCGAGTCTGAAAATATCAGGTGGAAAGTGCCTATTGATGGACGAGGCGTCTCCAGTCCTGTGGTTTGGGGTAATAAAATTTTTCTGCTTTCCTCGGTGAATACCGGAGAGGTTGATGCGTCCTTGCCTAAGCCCGAAGACCAACCCGATCGGGTCTTTGGAATCAAACATCCCAATACAAAATACAGTTTTGTCGTCCTGTGCCTCGACCGAAAAACCGGGAAGGAAATCTGGCGAAGAGCTGCCACTGATTTGGTTCCGCATGAAGGACATCACAAAGACAACTCCTTTGCCTCGGCATCTCCTTTTACAGATGGCAAACGTCTCTACTGCTGGTTTGGCTCAGCCGGTCTTTACTGTTTCGATTTGGACGGGAAAAAACTTTGGAGCAAGGATCTCGGAAGGGCGAAAGTCGGTGCCAGTCTCGGAGAAGGGTGTTCACCTGTCGTTCACGATAACAAGGTAATCATCTTACGCGATCACAAGGGACAGTCGACAATTGAGGCGCTCGATGCGACGTCTGGGGAGCCCCTATGGAAAAAAGAGCGAGATGAACCGAATGGATGGTCGACCCCGCTCATTGTTCCTTATCAGGGGGAAACGCAGGTCATCACATGCGGTGACAATCTTGTTCGAAGTTACGACCTGGAAACCGGAGCGATCATTTGGCAATGCGGCGGTCTTTCTCAAAATACCATTCCATGTCCGGTTACGGATGGTGAGCGGGTTTATTGTATGAGTGGCTATTCGGGGTATTCCCTGTTGGCTCTTCCGCTTTCAGCGAAGGGCGATATCACCGGAAGCGAAGAAATCGTCTGGAGCAAGTCAAAAAACACTCCTTATATTCCATCGCCAATTCTTTACGATGGCATGCTAGGGTTTCTGAAATCTAATCAGAGTTTTTATTCAGTTCTGGATGCCAAAACAGGAAACGAGTTAATCGGGTCGACCCGTCTTCCTTCTGTCGCCAATGTTTATTCGTCTCCGGTGGGGGCAGCTGGACGGGTTTATCTTACCGGAAGAAATGGCGTCACGCTTATTCTTAAACGTGGTAAGGAGTTTGAAGTTCTAGCTACCAATAAGCTGGATGATGAGTTTCGCGCCTCGGCCGCTTTGGTCGGCAAGCAAATGCTCTTGCGGGGGAGTCAGTATCTCTACTGCATTGAAGAAGGTGCGACCCCCAACAAGCGAGAAGTCTCTTCCAGGGCTATCGTGGGATCCAAAAAGGTTTCTCCCGAGCCTAAAGCGAAAGCTAATGAGCCGACGCGCGAACTATTAAAAAAGATTGCCAAGCGTGAGCTACCTAAAGACTACCCCGGAGGAAAAGGTCACCAAGAATTTGTCGATAAATGGTTCAAAACGGCAGGTGCCAAAGGGGCGGAAGTTGGTCAATTGTGGAAGGAACAAGAGCGTCTCTTCCCAGAGATGAAGAATCGCGGGGAATCCTTCATCAAGATCCTCGACTACGTCCGAACTAAAGGAAATAAGCCAAAAGCGGCAAAGCCAACTGGTAATGCTAACCCCCATATTAAAAGGAAGGTGCAAGCTGAAATTCGACGCGAGGCAGGCAAGCCTCTCGGTACGACAGGGGCTCTCTCCGGTCGGATTCAGGACCTGGCAGACAAGGCAATGAGCGGTGTCATGGTCTCAGTCTTCGACGACAGTCGGCGCCAGAGCACATCGGTTTTTTCCCAGCCTGATGGAAGCTTCCGGATTGAAGGCCTTCACGAGTCTAAGTTTAAGATTCGAGCACGCCTGCCTGGTCAGCAGGATGGATGGATTGAGAATGTGACGCTGGGGAAAGATTCGATCGTCATGAAGATGTCGCCGGCCACTGGAAAAGAACTGGAAGCGCAGCGTCCCGCCAGCAACGCCTTCGCCCAACTGAAGTTCGAGAGCCCGCGCGACAGGTTGAACTTCAAAATGATGTGCGCCTACTGTCATCAGATTGGAACGCCGGGTTTTCGGACCCCGGAGGAGCCAGTCGATTGGGAGACCATGATCAAGCGAATGGATGGTTTCGGTGGTCTCTATCCCCATACCAAGGACACGATCATCCCGCGAATTATCGATACCTATAAGGATAATGCCGTCGACAGCTGGCCCAAGTATGTCCCGCCGCCGGCGCCGACCGGAATGGTGGCGAAGGCGAAGATCACCGCCTGGGAAATGGGCGAGCCCTACATCGGTTCCTTCCACGACCTCGAAGTTGGGGACGACGGACTCGCCTACGTCGTGCACATCGGCAAGCAATACACCGCCACCCTCGACCCGAAGACTGGGGAGCGGATCTACTACCGTCTGCCCCGCGGATCACATGGCCCGCATTCCATCGAGCCCGACAACGATGGTGAGATGTGGCTCACCCTGTGTGTCTCGGGTGAGATGGCGAAGTTTGATCTTAAGACCAAGGAATACACCATCCTATCCAGTGCCGAGGCTCCGGCGGAGCGAGGTTCTTGGCCACACACTTTGCGCATCGATCCAAAAGATCCCGACGGTTTTATTTGGTATACCGATGCCGGGCGTAATTCAGTTTTTCGACTTCATCCGAAGACACTCGTGCGCAAGGAATATCAGCTTCTCGAAGCCGGTCAGGTGAAGGCGGGTGGAAAAGGAGAGTCAAAAGGAATCACTCCCTACGGTCTCGATTACTCACCGGTCGATGGCATGATTTGGTATTCCAAACTCAATGGAAACCGCATCGGGCGTATTGATCCGAAAGCCCCCGACGGTGATGTTACTGAATGGAATCCTCCGTTCCGGGGGCCACGACGTCTTCATGTTGCACCTGATGGAATGATTTGGGTTCCGGGGTTCGGCTCGGGTGTGTTCGCCAAGTTTGATCCCAAGAGCGAGGAGTGGACGACTTACCCGCTGCCAGATTATCTCAACCAGATTCCCTACGCCCTCAATGTTGCTCCCGACGGTATGGTGTGGATTTGCGGGACACACAATGACACTCTCTACCGGTTCAACCCGAAGACCGAATACCTCATCGAGTTTCCGCTGCCATTCCGGGTTAGCTACACCCGTGAGATCGAGTTCGACAAGGATGGAAATGTCTGGACCAGCACCAGCGGCCCGGCACGGCACATGGAGAATGCCTGCGGCACCATCATCAAGCTGGAGATCCCCGCCGATGCTGAGGAATCGGGGGGCATCAAGCTGGCGCCGATCGAGCTCAGTCTAGAGGAGCAGGGCGTGCAGTCGGTCGTGGCGCGGCAGGAGGAGACAAAGAAACTCGGCGCCCTCCTCGCCAAGATCGAGGCTCGTGCGCTGCCCAAGGATTATCATGACGAGCCTCATCAAGAATACGTCGATCGGATCATGGGAGGATTGACCGACGACCAACGCGAGCGCGTGGGGCGGCTGTTCAATCAGCGCCGCAAGGCCGAGGTGGAGATGGAGAATGCCGGCCACTCTTTCGTCCGAATTCTGGACTATGTTAAGAAGGGTGGGCGAAGCACGGAGATCCCCGCCGAGCCTGGTCCTGGCACACCGTTGCAGCCAAAGCCGGCTGGGAATTCGAACAAGGGGCGCGGAAAGTCGCCCACGGAGACGGAACCGGGCAAGGACATCGTCAAGGTGATCCAATCCGGGAAGCTCGATGTGGCTCCCTTCGATGCGGTAAAACTGGCTCTGGCGCAAAAAGATGTCGGCGTGCGTGGATCGGCTCTGTCAGCTGCCTTCGGGCGACTGGGCGGGGGAGTCGGCGGTGTTGAGATCGATGCGGTGGTGGCGCGCTTAAATTTGTTGCCCAATGCAAGGGACAAGGACTTCGCGATCAATGGGGTGGCCCACGGCCTGGTTTCGAAAGATCCGGAGAGCGCCTTGAAATGGGCCAACTCAATTTCAGATGAAGGATTTCGTAAGACCGTGGTGGAGAACGTGACCCGGCGGATTGATGGGCAGCCTTCCCGGATCAAAAAGAGAATCCCATCACGAGTTGCACCAAAATCGATCGAGCAGAAGACCGGTATCCACCGGCTCGAAAACGAACGGCGCTCTCCCTTCGATGCCTTTATTTATGTGAATCGGATTCCCGACCACTCGGAAGAGGGAGAAGCCGCGGCTCAATTCGCCGGTCGCATCCTTGGGCGACTCGCCAATCAGGAAGGACGAGTGTTGCTGAAGCTACCCGACGGAATGAACCGTAGCGCCTACAACGGCTTCAAAACGTTCCTCAGCTCTGAGCCTTTCGCCGAGGCCTTCCAACTCTACTTCCGGAACGGAAACTGGTCCGCCGGAGAGTTCAAAGCCATGCTTCAAAGCAAGATTTCCAAGGCAAAAGACGGCGCACCCGAGGATGCGAGGCTCAAGATTTCTGAAGCTGACCTGCCCGACTTGACTGCTTTTCTCGGGACCCTTTCGGGTGTCGGCGATGAAGCGTTTCGAAAGCTCGTCCTCGAAGCCAAGGTCACAGACGTGACGAAAAAGCACAGGGCAACTTCAGGTGACAAGGCGGCGCCATCGCTCGAAGGAACGATTCGCTTTGAAGGTCCTCGACTCAAGCGCGCGCCGGTTCACATGGACGAGTCGAGTCGTAAACTCCACCAAATCCAGCCACGTGACGAGAGCGTCCTCGTCGGGAAATCGGGCGGGCTCGCCAACGTGTTCGTCTACGTGAAAAATCCTCCGCCAGGGGAATACAAGCCTCCCGGCGAGCCAGCCATTCTCGATCAACAAGGCTCGATCTTCACTCCCCGTGTTCAGGGCGTCCGCGTTGGTCAGGAGCTTTTGATGAAAAACGGCGACCCTTTCATTCACAATGTTCGTTCACTTTCGAGGAAGAATCGGCAATTCAATATCGTCCAGCCGCAAGGAACACCCGATCGAAAAAAGACCTTCGATCAGGCCGAAGGTCCGATCACGCTAAAATGCGATTTTCATCGGTGGATGGAAGCGCACCTGTGGGTCATGGATCATCCCTTCTATGCGGTGACGAATGCGGAAGGGGAGTTTGAGATATCAGATCTCCCACCAGGAGACTACGAGATTTCGGCTTGGCATGAAAAGTTGGGTGAGCAAAGCGAGAAAATCACGGTCCGCAAAGGTGGCAGTATTTCTAATTTCAAATTCCGCATTCGATCGGAGTGATTGTCATTAAGATTAGAAGCTGATCGTGAAAAACGTCCTTACATTTCTGAGTTTCCTGTCGCTGAACTTTTCCGGATTGGCAAAGGAGAGAGCACCAAACGTCGTCACCATCCTCGTCGACGATCTTGGTTATCGCGACATTGGTTGTTACGGTGGCCCAGTCAAGACCCCGGTCCTCGACAAGTTGGCCGCCGAGGGCGTGCGCTTCACCGACTTCCATTCCGGGGCGCCGGTCTGCTCTCCTTCTCGTGCCACCTTCCTCACTGGCCGCAACCACATCCGCGCCGGAGTCTATTCCGTCCTCAGTGAACAGCGTCACCGAATGCATCTGCTTCGGAGCGAAACGACGCTCGCCGAAGTCCTGAAAGACGAAGGCTACGGCACCGCTCACTTTGGTAAATGGCATCTCGGTATGCCGGTAAACAATCGCGACAACCCCACCCCTGCCGAACATGGCTTCGACTACTGGTTCGGTCTGGTCAATGGAGCTAATCCCAGTCACAAAGATCCCACCAACTTTCTGCGCAACGGTAAATCCGTTGGACCCATGAAAGGTTACTCCTGCCAGCTCGTCGTTGACGAAGCCATTACCTGGCTCGACAAGAAACACGACGCCGACGAGCCCTTTTTCCTCAACCTCTGGTTCAACGAGCCCCACGCCGTCATTGCGGCCCCCGACGAGATCGTCTCCCGGTATGGCGCACTCAACAATCAGGCCGCCATCTACAACGGCACCATCGACAACACCGACCGCGCCATCGGGCGACTTGTTGCCAAGCTCGAGCAACTCGGCGAACTCGACAATACCATCATTCACTACTCCTCGGACAACGGCAGCTACCGACAGGAGCGCAGCGGAGAACTGCGCGGTAAAAAGGGATCGCATTATGAAGGGGGTCACCGCGTGCCGGGCATCTTCTACTGGAAAGGGAAAATTCCCGGTGGCCGTGTTGAAAAAGAACCTGCCGGAGCCGTGGATCTGCTTCCGACTCTTTGCGGGCTTCTTGGCATCGACAAACCCAAGGGCGTCTTCCTGGACGGCTCGGACCTCACGCTTTTGCTTACCCGCGCCGGCAGTTTTGAACGTCATCAACCACTCTTCTGGATGAACGGATCCACCATGGCTCTTCGAATGGGGGACCATGCCCTCTTGGCGCCGAGCAAAGCCAGACTCCCGTTTGACAATACGAAGGCGAACCGCTTGCTGCAGCAGACAAAATTAGCGCTGGGGGACGATCTTGAGAGAGAGCTGGGCGGATTAGATCTACGCTCACGGATGTTCAACGGCAGATTCGTCAACCGCGAAGCCAACCGACTGCGCGATGAATTTCGGTCTTTGTTCTATTTTAATGAAGCTTTGATCCCCCTGATGAAAAAGGGAGGCGTCGATCGGGTTCAACTCTATGACCTCTCGAAGGATCTCGGTCAGCAAAACGACATCGCGAAAGAGCGCCCCAAACTCGTCGCCCGATTGAAGAAGCAGGCCAACCTCATCTACAAAAGTGTCATGGCCGATGGACCGGAATATGGCACCCCGGAAGAACAGGCCGCCGCGAAGAAGCTCCCAGGAAATAAACCGCAACGGCCTGCCACCGGAGCACCCGACACCGATACTGCGAAGCTCCTTTCCCGTATCGACAAGAATGACCTTCCCACGGGCTATCAGGGAAGCCGTCACCAAGCCTACGTCGATAAGGTCATGGCCGGTCTCAAACCCGAACAGCGTCAGCGGGTCGGCCAACTCTGGAAAGAGAAACGCCGCCTCGATTCTGACATACCCAACCCGGGAGCCTCCTTCGTCAGGATTCTCACTCACGTTGCCGGGGACGCTACCGCAGTTCGGAAAAAAAACAATCGAGGCGCGTATTACGTGAACGGGGAAATTCACGTCAACACCTATGGTCGAATCGAGGGCAAACCGCTCACAAGCGGACATCACGACTTTAAACCCTCCTGGTCTAAGACCGGCGACATGCTCGTCTTCTTTCGTAGGGTGAAGAACGACCCCGATGTTTCGAAATGGAAGACCGCCATCCACATCATCAATGCGGATGGAACCGGCCTCCACCAACTGACCGACGGCACGCACACCGACTTCAACCAAACCTGGACGCGCGACGGCAAGAACACTCCAATTTGGA
>Ga0115013_10000407_pt1 | contig 26156 bp, 18 predicted proteins | sample SouAtlMetagenome_2_FD_88686 | JGI IMG/M metagenome (GOLD analysis project Ga0115013, IMG submission 88686) | Marine eukaryotic phytoplankton communities from Atlantic Ocean - South Atlantic ANT15 Metagenome | ecosystem: Environmental > Aquatic > Marine > Oceanic | place: South Atlantic Ocean...
GCATTATATTTTAATAGAAACGTTAACAATGGTATCTCAGTCTTCTTTGTCGGGATTCTTGATCTTGCTCGTCACCTCGGCGTGTATTGGTTCTACAGGAGCATTGGATATTTCATTCAATAGACTTCAATGCGATGAAAGTCTCCCTGCATTTGCTGTCACCGATGATGTAAAAATGACATGTCAAAACGGTGAAAGCAATAGATGCTCCTTTGGACAGGAAATAAGATTAGAAGGCTCTCTGCAATACAACGAACTGTACAAGTATAGTGTCAACGGCACCGGTTATGCGTCAGCAAATTTGAGACTATTGAGTGTTGAATACAATCTCTTCGAGGCATTCCCAATCGACTTTTGTGGGAATGGGATCACATCGTATAACAACTCGGACACGGAATGCCCCTACTCTGATGGAATGCACTATTTCAATCTTCCTTACACTCTTCCATTCGATGATGATGACATTACGATGTGGTTCGCGACAGGTTGGTCTGGCGTTTCTACTCTAAAAGTTCGAAATGGTTATACAGATGACAGTACCTTGTTGGTTGACTGTAAGCTGCACTGGAATACGTATGTAACACCATCACAAGCGGAAGGATTTCAGACGATGCCATCTGCAGCCCAAGCCGGGATTGTCTTGGCATCAGTCTTATCCGCTATCTTGTGTTGCTGCTGCTACATGGTTTGCTGTAGACGCAGGGGAAAACATGTCACCGACGCCGGATACTACGATGATTTTGCGTCGTATCAAATCTACCAGGATAAGAAGGACAAAGAGAAACTTGCAGAGAAAGAGGGTGCTGTGGACCCAGTAGAAGCATCTCGACTATAAGAAAAAAGACATCGTGGGAAAATTAGAATCCAGAATTGAGTCCAATGAATTCCACGAATTTAGTATTAGATGTAATTTTTCGCTTCACCGAAGAGCCGTCGGCATGAACGAAGTATATATAGATGGATTTTTTGCATGTTATTTGCTTCAGTATTTCATATGAGCATAGGCCAAAGCAAAAGGAGACAAATACTGTGTTTAAGCATTTTACACATGGTATACTATGTGTACATCATGTCAAACATGTGCTATTATCGGGGCACCATCGCACCCACTCTTGTCGGAGAGGGTCGTAGTAGAGGCGTGATTTCTGTTCACTCCAAAACGGCGTACATGATGAAATGAACTCGGTTGTCATGGTGACAATGGATGACCTATGTCCCACTTGAGTGTCGACATCTCGCGAAAAAAGTTGTTGCCGTTCATGTCGATGCTGGTCTTGTAGGAATCGGGTCCGTATCCGCTCCAGAGTTGGATGCCGTCGCAATTGTCGACGGCGGGGGACTATATGAGACATCCAATTACTTTTTTGTCGTGCCCCATCGTTTTTAGAAGAAGATGTTGGAGGGGGTGGACGTGTGTTGGACGATCTTAACATGCTCTTCGTTTCCAATAACGAATCGTCGGTGAGCACAAATTCTAAGCCACAATATCGATTGCAACTAGAATTGAACTCGTCGTCGTAATCAATAACGCTGTGATCTACTAAGACACAAAGCCTCCGAGCTATATTTCGAGCTGCCGATGAATGGGGTATGTCCTCGAAGAAATGCGTCGCATCACCGCCACATTCTTTCAGTATCGGTTCGATTAAACCGGGATGATATTCTGCAAAATCTGTAAAATCAAAAACATGCCCATGCAAACCCAAATAGCATTCGTCTGGGGTGTTTTTCCTGGCCAAGATATAATCAATATAGCATTCTCCAAAGATAAAATAAAAATCTTTCATTGTTGTCCGCATTGAAACCATCGCAAGTTCGTCTAGCCGTTTTGAGAGCTGTTCTTCTAAGTATTCATCAGCGATGCAGCTAGAGCTATCGTCATCGTTGTCGTAGTTTGAAACCTTGGTCGAGGGTGGTGACGATTTTATCAAAGATCGGCAAAATGCTTCTCGCGAGATCTTCCATCGCAGCAGCACGTCTCCGTAATCTCGATACCAGAGTTGTTTCCATATTTCGTGACCAATAGAAATGTCGTAATGGGCGCGTGTTTGGATGCCCACACCAGACCGAAGGATTGCGTCGAGATCAATCACGTCTCGAGGATGTAAATAACAAGCTATATTTGATAATAATGCAGAAGGTAATGATGTCATCATACTCTGGGAGACTCCAATCGTTGAAGAAACCCGCATTGCAGCAATTGGTTTTGAAAAATCGTAATTTCTGTTATCTTTGCTATTCCTGCGTTTGGAATGGTCGTCGTCAAAATCCACTCCATTACTCTCATCTCTTTTACAGAACGTATGATCGGTAAATCTCCGAAGAAATTGCCATCCAATCCAGAAGAGGAACCAATCGATGGGCCGATTGGATAAATACCGAGCCACACAAGCCAAGGGAACGGTCAGTCGACACCATTCTTTCAAATTCCTCCCGAATGATCGGACTGCGTCCAACCGAATGGTCATCTCTGTATTCTGCCGATTTTTATGCGTGACAAGAGAGTTTTCAGATGATCAAGAGCAACATCATTCATTCACGGTGTTAACAAGGCCCTCAGAACTGGACATGTGTACGAACATTCCTCCTTTTTCTTCACCACATGAACTCATTCTTTTTAAAAATTGGTGCTCCCTCATTCTCCGTAGGCAGCAGTTTTCTCCCACGATCTGCTGCGCTGTTAGTTTGCTCGAGTCGCTCGAATAAAAAACCCTAACTCTGTCTTCCAGCAGGGAAACGTGGAATTTACGTGATAAGCGTGGCAATCGCGCCTCGAGCATTTTCATGGAAAAAGATACCATTTCGAAAAGTCCGAAAATAGAAGAAACGTGTGTATTATCGATTCTCGATGCTGAACTTCAATAAAACATCGAGTAAAAATTATAATCAGATTCAACTGCTCCTTTAGGAATCTGAAATATAACTATTTTCATTTGCTATATCAACCATGATGAACATCAACAATAAACAATTATCATTTGCAGCAGCATTAAAGTCGGTCATCGTCATCTGGACTTTGTGCTGGGCTTGCAGTGATGTTTCGGCATTTCAAACACCCAAATCAACGCCTGCTGTGTTGCCTCCCTCCAATCCCATCGCGGCTACTGCGAAAGCCACTGCAGCAGCTGCATTGGCAGTTCTTTTGACAGTTGGGGCACCTGTAGCACCTGCTCTTGCTGCCGATGGTAGTGGGGCAGCTCAGATTATGGTTGATCGACTTCCACCAAGCACAATCAGCATTCAAGTGAAAGAAATTCCCGTCGTTGGGAGCATTATTTCAGGGACTTACACCAAGCTCGACGCAAAGGCTGTCAGAGAGCTCAAATCTCCTCCCTCCGTAGTGATCTCTGCCCCACAGGACAAGATTAAGGCTATCAAGGGGGCGACCGAGGGACACGTTGAAGTTAATGTCGGTGGAAAGGTTGGCCTAAAGACACACCTTGACGTGGATATCGCCGCCGATAAGGCTGGCGTTGCAAATGTTCGGATAGCATCTGATCTGATTCCACCTTTACCCTTCAAAAATCTCGCGTCATCTACACCTCCTGGAACGGGAGGGCCAGAAAGCTCTTGGAACGTCGTAACCAACATGGGGAATGGAGAATCTTGGTACTACAATTCCAAAACAGGTGTGACGCAATATGCAAAGCCAGACGCAATCTAATTTATCTTTGGAATGAACGATAAATACACCTTCGCTAATAGTAAACAATATATTTTTGATCAAACAACTTTCGATCGAAACTTCATATTTTCCACACATTAGTACAAAAGTTGCCTCCTCTAGCTAGTGCGTGTGCGCGGATAGAAGTGTCTCGTGATGGGTTCACTTCATAAGAAATAAGAAGGCCCAACTAGGCACACCTCCGTTAGAGGATTCCAATTCATGTGATATTGCGAGAGACCATTTCAGTCTCCTCATTGATACAAATGACAAGTCCTCTGACAACTGAAGCCGATAGTTGTTTGCTGTATTATGATTTGTAGGTATTATAGCGGTCATTTATACGTATGCATGCATATCGAGATTTTTCAAAGAGCTGATTTAGCCCAAACTCCAATGAGTCATCAACAGTGATGATGTGTGTAAGCTTCTGATGAAATGAGCAACGATTTGATCTTTTTCTATTTCTCATTGCAACCGCAAACCATATTTAAAAGATCCTACCATGAAATTAATTTTATCCAACATGGTATACCTCTCTGCTTCATTGTTCTTGTTGTGTTGGCAAGTACAAATCACAGGTATTGAGAGTTTCGCGCCCTCGACAAACTTAAATTCCAGGAGTGGAACCTCTACGAGTAGGACAAAACTTGATTTGAAATGGTTTGGATTTGGTGGGAAGGATGACGAAGATGTTGATAGTGCAGTTGAGGAGAATGCTCCAGGGCCAAGGGGTATATTCAATACACAACAAAACGACTATGTGAGTAATGGATTGTTCAGCAATCTGCCGTCACTTGGAAATAATATGGAGAACGTTATGTCAGCGGATGTTGTCATCGTCGGAGGAGGAATCAGCGGCCTTGCTGCTGCTATTACTGCTGCCGAGGCTTTCAAAAAGAAAGGCGAAGACAAGCAAATTGTCCTACTTGAAGCAAACAGCAAATGTGGTGGACGCGTGACATCGGAAACTACAAAAGATGGATTCGTCCTCGATGAGGGATTTGCAGTCTTTATTGAAGAATACCCAGCTGTGAAGAAACTGCTCAATTACAAAGCTCTCGAGTTGAAGCGATTTTTACCAGGCGCATTCGTGAAACTTAAAGGGCGAAAGTCACTTGCTCGTGTTGCAGACCCACTACGAAATCCAGAAGATATCTTTGACTCAGTCCTATCTCCCATTGGAACATTGATCGACAAAGTAAAGGTATTGCCGTTAGTTTTTAATGTTCGTCTGAGTTCTATAGACTCAATTTTTTCCGAACCGGAAACGGACACACAAACTGCCTTAGTTGAACGCTGGGGATTTTCCAACAATTTCATTAACACGTTTCTGAAACCTTTTTTGGAGGGGATTTATCTCGCTCCACTTCCAGAACAATCCTCGAGAATGTTTTCATTCGTTTTCAAAATGTTCTCGGATGGATCCGCAACCCTTCCTAAGGGAGGAATGGTGGCAGTAACCAATCAACTTGTTGCCAAAGCAGACTCTTTAGGTGTTCAAATCCTTACTGACACCCCTGTAACAAAGATTACTCCCCGGGAAGAGGAAGCCGACTTTATTCTTCAAGGTACGGGTAATGATGAACGGTGCTACAAGACATCGTCGGTAGTGGTGGCAACTGACGGTCAGATTGCCAAGAAAATTATCAGCAATATCAAAGGATTCGAATCCCTGAAAAAGGAACCTGACCAAACGCAGCGGTCGGTTGGTTGTCTCTATTATGGGTTTGAGGGACCAGCACCTGTAGAAGAGCCCATTCTGGTTTTGAATGGAATGACAAAAGAAAATGATGATCCCGTCAACAACGTTTGCTTTCCATCCGTAGTCAATGAGGGTTACGCACCAGAAGGATACAATTTATGTAGTGTAACCGTGCTAAGCGATGCTATGTATCGTTATAGGGACAGTCCCGATCAACTAGACCGGGCAGTCCGGCGTCAACTAGGAACATGGTTTGCCGATCAAAAGAACGACATCAAGGAAAAGTGGGAGCTAAAGAAAATTTTTTATGTAAGAAGAAAAATTGCAAATCAGGATCGTATTTGTAATGAACTATGTTTGACTCGGAGCCCTCTCATCATTTTTGTTTTATGTTTTTAGATTCCGAAGGCTCAGCCTGCTCAATTCAACGGGCCATTGCCTGCATCGTTCAATGGTAGTAGGTCGAGCACCAGCTTTTATGGAAAAGAATTACCCAATGGATTCCATGTTTGCGGTGATCATATGGCAACTGCAACCCTGAATGGGGCAGTGGAATCAGGGGTATCGGCAGGAAATGATGTCGCAACGTCTATTTTATCTGGAGCGATACGGGCCACAAGTGAGATCGAATATGTTTTTGATGAAGCCGTAGAGGCCTAAAACGACTCTGTAGAAGTGATTTATCTCGTAGTGATCCGAGAGGCGCTAAATAAAAGTCATATCATTTTGCAGTAGTCGTATCATTTTCTTAGCTAGCCTGTCCTGCTGATGCTATCAATTCGATGAAGAAATACCAGGCGACTTCCTAATCAATATGTTGCTTCCCTTATTCATTTATCGCTCAACATCGAGAGCACCTTCTAGTAAGATATCGAGTTGAAGAATAACAGATGTCAAATATGAATAGCTTTTGTAATCTGATTTATGAGGTGATTTCTCGTTACTCGCGCTACTTAGTTGCATTGCATCATATTTCTATACGTGATCATCGATGTATCGCTATCGCTTGAGAATGGTTCGAGTGGAAATGAAATTATTTCTGTCGTATGATCCGCTTGATGCTACCAACTCCATTGTGTCGCGGAAAAACCCAATCAAGTGGTTTTGAAATTCTTTCGGGACCGATTCTTGCGGAGGTGCTGAAGGGTTTACATTTACCTCCAACAAATATATTCGTTCATCTTCCGTTAGCATCAAATCTAGACCTGCAATGGCAAACTTGTGAGGAAGCACCATGCATCCACGACTATTTTCATTCTCTCCTTCCAGTGCCTCAGCGCTCATAACGATTCTTCGTTCCATATCTGGACATAAAGCATCAAATGTTTTAGCTACAAAAGATTCAACCTTTGCACCAAGGTTCCGATTGACTAGCTCGGGCTCATCTTGAAGCAGTTTTCGATCAAAAGTTTCCGTGATGTGCGCGCCCCTGCTTCGTTCACCCGATTGTTCATGCTCGGAAGCTACAAGTGGTTCGTCTGCTATTCGAATTTCATGTCGATTGTAAATATAGGTTTTCATCAGATCTTCTTCTTCCTCGCCATCGAGAGGCTCGTCTAGCAATGCATTTGATTCCACACATACCACGTAAGTTCGAATATGAAATTTGCGTCGATCACGAATGAGAAGACAAGGCTTCACTTCAGCCTGTAGAACCCAACTTGGGATTCGTCCTTTTTTGTCTATCAAGTTATCCAAAAATCCATTTTCTGATACAGCTCGCTGACGATGTTCGTCTATAATGCTATGTATCTCGTCGGCATCTCGAACAAAGAATACTCCGGTCCCGCGACTTCCCATAGGTTCCTTCAAGACTGCAATACGCTTTGAAGTCGAATCAATTTGGTTTTCTTCTTTCAAACACGGTAACGAATCTCCCACCAAATTCTTGCATTCCTCCTGTTCCAATTAGGATCATAGTTTCGAATGGAATATGCACCATACATATCAAAAACGGAAAAAATAGAGTAATACATAAAGTTAGAACTTTTGTCATTTCCGGTGCGACCTATCTCTCGTTGCCGGTTCAATATATTCTGTCAGTCTGTTAATACACTAATTGCAATTTACCTTCGTCACATCCCAATTGATCAGTTGGGACGGAGGTGAAATATCCAGGTCTTCGCATCGACAACGTTTCAGCGTGCGAGCCAATTCATCTTTGTCATCCAAACCATCAAATGCTTGAGAGGTGCAATGAAAGACTTGCAGAGTCCAGGGACGAAAGTTGTCACTATGCGTCCTAGTATTCGAAATGATCTCAACTCTTAGTGTGCAATTTGCATCTGTCATCGCAGTGTTCTTTTGATTCCTTCTGCGACTACTTCTATTATTATTTGGATGGCTAGCGGCAGCGTGTGTTGCGACCGATGCGAGCTTTCCTGATGGAAGATCACGCGTTTCGTCGACCCGAGTTATTGTACTGAGATCCCCACTATTTCGTGCACATATGTCTTCCATCACCCACTTCCACTCCTCTCGAACGTTTAAAAAAATATGATTACTCTGGGAGTGCAGCGGGCCAATGTAATTATTATTATTATTTACGGCGCGTTCATTTTGATTTTCTGTTGTGACGTCTATCGAATCAGCTGCTGTATACAACTTGTCTCTCGATCCGCCAATGCCAGTAATATTCGCTTTGATTGTTTTCGAGACCTTCTTCAAATTCATCTTTGTTGTTTAATGTTGGTAGAGAATGGCAAAAGGATGATATAGCATTGTGGTTAAAAAGGATGATGCGATGTTTAGGAATTTGTCCTGTACTCGCTTTCCGATCACAAGTAGCTACAATCCGATCATGAATACCTTTCTTGGCAAGAGAAATTCCCTTGTTACGTATGCAATCGCATGCAAATGAAAATTGGTGGTTTGGTGGTTTTACAGCATCACATTTATTACGTACGCAAACGTAAAACGGTAAGGTATGAAAATTCATTAATAAATAAGCCTCTTGATCAAACACAGTTGTCGTAGTCACACGTGTAAAAATTGAGATGATCCATCTCAAGTTGCCATCCTACTATGTGAGCAAGTTGGATCCAAGATGCTGTGTCGCCAAAGGATTTCATCACATCCTCAACCAATGGTGAAAGGTATTTTAAGCTTTTCATTTTGCATGGTTTCAGAGAGGGAGTTGCAATGATTGGGGGTGTGGGGGTGTGGGCAAGAGGGTTGTTTGGTTGCAGACCCCTCCCAAGTGACCAACAAAATGCTCAAACATATCATCCCACCTCCGGGCATATGCCTCTCCCCCCACCATCCCTGTTTCTGGCATTGACACCTACTGCACTGGTATTGTCCATATCCTGCCTGGCAGCAATGGCTCAAGAGTGGGATTGTTTTCACCTTGGATCGAATCGAATGAATCAGTGCAACAATTGTGCTGTGACGCAGCTCGACAGCTGGAATACAAAATAAAATTTTTCTCACTCTAGAATTACGGACACGACGACAGCAGCTTAAAGTCTTCTATTACTTGATGGGTTAAACCTTGTTCGCTACTATTGCTGGGTACTTTATAAGCGGAGGTTTTCACTTTGAGGGAAGACGAGCAAAATATATCTGATAGCACGATTGTTGTTTCAAATGATGAAAGCTCACAATCGATGCTCTGCATTACTGTTAGGCGTGGTGTTGGTTTTGGTTTCTCCGTGTGATGCCTTTCTTGCATCATGTAATCATAATTTCCGAACCAGTTGCTCTTCGACGCATTTGGTCTCGGATAAGTACGAAAATCAGCAGCAGAGGGATGGCTTTTGCCACATCACATCTATATCCCCAGTGGTACTATCGATGTCGTCTCAAGTTACTGCAACGGGAGACAACCAGGAGATTCGGGAACTTTTTAAGAAGTACTGCGACGAGGATTCACGTATTGACAGAAAAATGCTTGAGTCGATGCCCCCCTTTGATAGTATGCTGGTGAGTTTTTGATTCAGTTACATTTTGTTGGGTCGTTTGTTCGTATCCGTGGTTTGTAAATCAACCAAAGAACAAATGAATTGCAATTGACCGACGGTTCTCTCATCTCGTGTTGTTTCTGCAGGCCGACGAAGATCTCTTGCCATCCGAAATGGACGAAATTTGGGAGGCAGTACTGAAGTCTTCCGACGATTCTTCTCGAGCAGATATAGATTCGTTTGTACAAATTTACCGCGACATTGATGATTTATTTGAGGACGAAGATGAAGATGTTGACGGTAGCATCAGTGAACCTCCGATCACCGAGACTCCATTAGTAGCTGTTGATGACAATGGACTTGACGAAGAGCTATCAAATGCATTTAAATCCATCTGTGATGATAGCGGACTAATATCAAAGGATAAGATGAAGGGGTGGGAGGAAATTGAAAGTCTATTTGAAGAAGGGCTTCTTGGGGAAGACGAATTCGAGGAGTTGTGGGGAAATGCTGTCAAAAAGGAAGATGGAATGATGGATGCTGTTGGATTTTCGTCGTTTAACGTGGCACTCGATGATTTGTTTGTTCTAGATGATGAGGATGACGAAGACGGTGACGACAACAACAAAACGGAGGAACCATCTGCGACAGCCGCTCCACCCAGAGCGATGGTTGTTGAGGGCGATATGCCACCCGGAGTCCTTTTCTCACAGCTTGCTAACGAAAATAATCTAGTTGGAAAAGAAGAATTAAACTTATGGACAGAGCTCAAAGAAATGTTGGACGATGGAGAACTTTTGGAATCCGAATTACAAGAGATCTATGATAAATTTTCAACAGCCGATTCTTCTGGAAAACTCACGGAAGATGCCTTTCTTCAACTATATGACGAGATCGATACTCTGTTTGAGGAAATCGACGACGATGACGATGCGGAAGAGGTTGTGCCTACTGCTCCTGCTCCCGCTCAAATAGATTCATCACTAAATCAAAGGGTTAAAGACGATCTCCTTGCTTTCATTGATATTGTCTTGGAAGAAGACGAGGAACCGTGCGGTTTTGGGGCGTCTGAAGCCGACCAGAAACAAATCAACAATATTGTGCAGGTTCTTGAAAAACAGCCTACGAATATGATTGTGGCTAAGGAAGGGAATGTTGAGCGCTTTGATCTTGCAGGGAATTGGGAACTTATATACACAAGTTCATCTGCTATGAAGTTCAACCAGGGACTAAGTGGCATTGGTGGAAGCTGGCCCAATGGGAAATTTGGTGGTGTACGACAGGAATTGAAAGCGACAAAGTTTTTGAGTGACATGGAGTACAAAGAGAGAATCGAAGTAACTCCTGCTATTGCTTCTTTCGACGTCTCTGTGAATGGTTTATGGGATCTTCAAAAAAGCGTTTCATTGTTTACAGGCCAACTGACTGTGATTTTACAAGTTGAGCCTGATAGAGTAACGTACGGAGGAACTTCTACTCGAGCAGATCATTGGAAGTCACTTGGACCCGTTAACAGGCTCGACTTGTCTTATTTAGACGATGATATGAGAGTGATGAGAGGCTGCACATCATCAGATACTTTATTCATATTTAGAAAAATCAAGTGATGAAAAGCACGCATGCTCCTTGGAATGCATCACGGAGCTTTTGAATGCTCGCCTTGGGCAAGTGAGGTGGTAAATTGACGTAACTGTATTAATCATAAAAAGATTTATTTTCACCCACACTTTTCTCCCCATGGGCGAATAGCTTGGAGTTGCACCGAACACCCCAATTCGTTGGTGCCAATGCCCTGGCGCCCATATGCCATGCCATTGGCAAACCCCCTTGCCCCTTGTGTGCCCTGCCCTTTGGCCATTTGGGCAGCCACAAGGGCAAACCTCTTATTGGCAGGTGTGTGGAGGATGAATGCCTTGGATGTGCTCATGTAAGCCAGAAGGGCATTTTAACATCTGCCCTTGAGTTTGCCCTCCAATGGTGGGGGAGATGACCCCAAGGCAAGTTTTTTTGACTGAGAATACCGACAAACAGGGGAGCAGGGAAAACGACACACGGATTTTCTGAAGGGGCGCGCAATGCTGCGGGTTCGGGTGAATGCTCAGGAAGTTTCCTGTGCAATGTTCGTTACGCTACTTTGTACTACTACAACTAGAGTTCCGATCCTGACATTATTTACTGTCAAACGGACGCAACCTCCAAAACAACAGATAGATTGCATAAAAATTAATTCAACGACAACTCAAAAGCTCTTCCCATTCTTCGTGTGTTAGTATTTTGAGTTTCTGAAACTCCATTGATTACAATCTTATACAGTTGACTGAAACTACACTCTCGATCCTCTGATTGCGATTTGAATTGACCATGTATGATCGCGCAGTAAGTGCACCGGTTGGTAATGCGAAAGTCGATACGACGAACTTCGACGACACTTTGTTCGAACCAGATGAGTTATTAGAGGCTATTGGATATGGTCCAGAAATGAAAAGTGACAGGAACAAATTTAGTTATCGCCCACAAAGGCTTAGGCGCTCTCGATCTGCATCGAATATGATGCTAGATGCAAATAATGCTTTTGGCGAAGTGTTAAACTCTCTCGACGCAGTAGACGAAGACCTTTTTGAACCTCTTCCGATAACGTCCTCTGTGGACGTTCAGGGGCTAGACGAAGATGTCAATAATTTTAGTTTTCGAAATATGGATCACGAACTCAACAATAGGAAGAAAAGAGGACGAACAAGATCCCTGTTGCGCAGATCAAACAGTTTTGAATCCTTATTTGACAAGAAAAAAGCGTTTAAACCTCTGACTGCGTTCATGCAGCCCTCGAAGAGGCAGCCATCCTTTATTCGTAGGAGCAATATTCCAGACTTCTCCATATCGAGTTTAGATATTGATTTCGATGAATCAACAAAGACTATTAATTTCGAAGAAGAATCAGGAACCGTTGTATCCAGCTTTGAAGGACTTGATATTGTCTTGCTAAAAGATTGTAAGACTCTCATGGCAGATAAAATCATTCTAGGCAACAACAGACTGCGCATTTTGTTGCAATTAGAACGCGGACGTTTTCTTGTTCTCTCCCATAAGGACCGACAAAAAACTGCTTCCGATCTGGTTTGCACAATAACGGAGGATTGGAAAGGACGTGTACTCATGAGAAACAATTCATCGTACACCGTTTTGAGTCACAAGGAGGCATCAGACGCGATGTTCAGTCTCTTATTGCACGGTGATAGTACAGGCACTAGCAGCATTCGGGAATCTCCCAGCGTTTTGATGCCACATGCTGAGAACGGATCGAGCGTATCATCAAGACAGACTTCTACTTCGCTGCTGAAAGCCCCACCATTACCTGCGTTTTTGCAAAACGCTTCGAAGGAAATACTCGGTTCAATAAAAAAGAAATGTGCTAGTGAGATGACTGCGAAAGAAAGACAAGCTGCCGCAATTGATGCCTTGAAAGAACGAAACAAAAGCCGTCAGTTGGCAAAAGAAAAAAACAAAAGTACAGATTGAATCCGGTGTCATATCTTCAAGGAATGCAATGGCAATACGAAAGAATAAAAGACACCAGAAGATTACATTGAAATTAGGGGGGAGAAATAATCTTCATTCTTGGCAACGTGCCTTCCCGTCTGAACAATTTTGTTCATTAGAAAATACTACCCGTGGTGTACCTGTTATGTGATAATAATTAACTAATCAAGCAAAAAAAACTCTCTCTGAGCTTCTTTTGTCTAGCTAAATTGTTTATGAATAAGAAAACGCAGCACGAGAAGAAAAATATGCTGCTAGTAAGAAATATACAAAAACAAAAATCTATCTGACTGACACGTGCACCAAGAATTATCCGCTTGTGTCCTAATCTATCACAAGCGATTGTGACACGTATAAAACTCAGAGTGCATTGAGAGACTAACTCTCACCATATAGCCACGAGGATTGTGAAGGTAAGAAAAGCATTCAAGTTGATGAAATCAAGAGGAAAAAAGAAAAAAGTATCCCAGATTTTGGGGCCGCGCTCTTCACGAATGAACAATGCGTGAAAGGAGAAGAAAAACTCCATCCCTTTCAATAATGAAAACTGGTGTCAACGTCTTTTTGATGGAATGGAAATTTGATAAGTCAACGCCTCAATGCACCAATGCGAAAGTTGATCAGCGCGTTACAAACCTAATCAATAGAAACGCTTTAGCTTTGATAACGAGTCAACGCCTGAATGCACCAATGCTAAAGTTGATCAGCGCGTTACAAACCTAATCAATAGAAACGCTTTAGCTTTTTTATATCGAGAACAATACGAATGAGGAACGCATCGACTGATTTTTCGCCTGAACGCTCCATTACCGTGTTGTCAACGGTTCTTTTTTGTATCACTTCGTACTGGAAGATACAAAAATTATCTAGGGATCGTCGGCGCAATTATGATGGCAGGCAAGAATTGTATCCACGGCATGCTGGATACACTAAGAATGAAGAAATTAGGGGCGATCTTGTCGTCTCGGCTCGCTGTAGAAATGCATTGTCACCAGCGACTCCATACCTGTTGAGTTTTCTGAAGGGGCTGAACAGGATCTGCACACCAGAAACACTCGATGGATTTGTTCTACTATGCATGGCAGAGAATAAGTTAGCGATTGATATTCTATCAAATAGACTTCAAAATCCTTCTACGACAGTTTCTGCCTTCTCGGATCCCGCCGTATATTGCTATAATTCCTTTCTGGGTTTGCCGGTGGCGAGACAAGCAGCTGCGTACTTTCTTTCCAAACGTTTCTTCCATCGTAGTGGTATTGGACTTAGCCTTGAGCAAGCATTACAGTCTATCAACCCTGCTCATATTGGAATTGGATCGGGAGCTGTGGGGATTTTACATGGTAAGACGATTCTGTATCGTATCATGCCATCAAGAGACGAATCGTGGCAAAACATTTTGCTGTAAACATTTTGTTATATCTGACGTGCGCTCTCGTCTTTATATCCATTGCCATTCGTACATTTTAGGTCTGTTTTATTTGTTGGGCGACGAAGGTGATGCCTGTTTGATTCCGGCACCATACTATGCTGCATTTGAAAATGATATGAGAATTGTCGCAAGAATCGTTCCATTTCCGGTCCAAATGGCAAATCCATCACAGGGTCCATCGGCAAGTGAACTCGATTTGGCCTATATCGAAGCTAAATCAGTAAGTTCAATTTAGTACATAATTCTCATGTGGAGAAGCGACCGTCGTCCCTCTCAGTTTGCCACGAGTGCGTGTACTGGTAGCAGGATTATGTATGATACTGTTTTGCAAAGCCTCACAAATTTCCGGTCATTTCGTCATTTCATTCGTATACTGAAACAACGATCCGTTACAGAAAGGACTAAATCCAAAGTTTCTCCTCATAACGAATCCGAACAACCCTCTTGGTGTAATTTATGGCCCAACAACTATGTTAAATGCCGTAACATGGGCTCGTAAGAGACGACTCCATACAATTGTTGATGAGATATATGCCTTGTCAACACATCAAAAGTATGGGCATGGCTTCGAATCAATCATAAAAATTCTCGACAATAAATTAGGCTCGGATGTCCACTTTGTGTGGTCCCTCAGTAAGGATTTTGGGGCAAGTGGATTGCGTTTTGGTGTCGTGTACAGTCAAAATGAAATGTTTTTGGATGGGCTTGCAAATCTCAATGTATTCAGCGGCGTAAGTAATCCAATACAAATGGTTGTTTCAGAACTATTGACAGATGATGAATTTGTGGACAGATATTTGGATGAATCTCGAGCTCGTCTCTGCCGTTCATATTGGATTTGTACAGAGAAATTGGAAGAAATGGTGCTGCCATTCATTCCAGCTGTAGCTGGTCAGTTTGTTTACGTAGACTTTAGCTCGCTACTTCCAGAAAAGACAATGGAATGGGAAAGGCGATTGTCACAGCTGTTTATCGACCATGCTCGCCTCGTACTGACCCCAGGCGAGTCGCAACGGGAAAGGATGCCAGGAATGTTCCGAATTTGTTATGCATGGGTAAGACCAGCCACCCTGGAGATAGGCATGGAACGGCTAAGTCGTATCGTTGCAAAAATTCGGCGGATGGATTGGTCCGATCTGAATGAATCAACATTATCGGGGGTTATACTATAGTGGTAATCCTTGCAGTCAAAATTACTGTGTTTGAATTAGTATTCACACGTTTTGGTATTATGTCTAATGATTTTGGTTGAACCGAGCTTTAGACAATCTCTTTAAATAAATATCATTTTATTACCAGTGTCTGTAAAGGCTAAAGGCATCATCGCTTGACTTATTTGCCATCGATGAAAGTTAGGTCATTTGTCGCAAATTAGAACGATATTGCAAATTCTTTGCCTTATCCTCTCTCTGGAAATGCCGTCCATGGACGCATATCGTATGCACATTTCCAACCTTCTGGAATATCCAAATTTGCTGTACTCCTTTTAGAACAGTATAAATATGTGAATTCAAGAGCCTCTAATATCTTCACTTTCTGATTCTCTGGAACATTTGGAAGTAACGAAGCATAGTCGATTCCGATATCATTTGGAGTGGCAATGCCAGGAGTGTAGCCCCAACTAATTCTATTATTCTTTAAAATATTCTCATTGTTTGACAATTTAAAATCCCAATTAGCGAAGTTTTTGTCAAACATGGCATATCGATCTTTCGCATAGTCAAGCATACCGAACGCCTTGATCAAATTGTGGCACCACACGATTTGTCCGAATTCATACGCATCATTTTCTGTTAGACAATTACGGAGTCCCTTATGCCAGTTTTGCATCCATTCTTTGCCCAAAACGTTGATTTCTTGATCTTTTAATCTCTTGACGACATTCTTTACTTTCGCCAACATTTCTTCCCTTCGTTTGGCAAACATGTAGGCGGTGACAAATGGTTCATCAAGGTCACTTGGACGACCAGCCCCGATCGACATCGTATGGATGGGAGCATTATGTTCGTCCATATGCTCATGACTCATTAACCATAGCGGTCCATACTGTATTGGTTCAAGGTCCGGAAGTGTCAGTGCTCTGAGTGTCTTCGAAGGTGCGTAAAGTTTCCCTCCCTTGTCGTAGGGACTAATGACAAAAACACCCATACCCTTTTCCTTCATGAGCCTAATATTTTCTAAATTTCCACCACACTCGCCGCCTCCACTAGCAGTATAACTTCCAAATGCATGATAATGTATATTTGCGTACTCGAATTTATCTGTCTCGATGCAGCGCTTGATCAACTCAGGTTGGCCGTGAGATGAAAATCCGATGTGCTTGATCTTACCAGCAGCCTGGTATTCCTTGATTATATCCATAAGATTTTCGTCTCCTTCGTTGTTAAAAATCAAATCGTAGGCAAAATCTTGGTTGATTCCGTGAAATGAAAAAAGATCGATGTATTCCAATCCTAATGTTCGAAAACTGTCTTCGAGTGTCTTCCGAAAGGCCTTCGCTGGCATTGAGTTTACCTTAGTCTGAATAATCAGATCTTCACGGTTGATCCCTCTTGCAAAAATATTCTTCAACGCTTGTCCAATCTGTAACTCGCTACTACCATAGCCTCTGGCAGTTTCAATATGATTGATGCCCAAATGTTTCACGGCGTAATATATAGTCTCTGTTAAGCTATCCTGGCAGTCCTTATTCACTTTGTTGAAATCTCGAAAATTTCCATCCCAAGTTTGTTGAAAGCGCATACATCCTAGCGTTAATATCGGCATATCGATTCCCGTTTTACCGAATTTAACTGTTGGGACTTTCATGTCACACGATGCAAGAATATCACACTGATCGACTATATTCAATAATGCTTGGTTAAGGACATCTTCCCCCTGGCCTCCGAAACTATTCTGATCAGCTGAATCGACAAGGTCCAATATGCTGCGCCCCACTTTTACGAGACGGTCATCATCTGCCGATAAATCACATTGTAGAAATGTAGGCGATGTCTCCTGCAAAAACGCCCTTGCTATAGAAATAGAAATTTGGTTTGCCGTGTTGTTGTTCGAGAAAGGATCGACTACTTCGGGCTGGTTCGACGCGTCTCTCTCTTCTTTCGCCTTGGCGATGGCAGCACGTGCATATGTGGTGATAGATTTCATGTTGGTGTTCTCAAATGATGTTGCCGTAATGTTTGTGTTGTGAAAGCTTGGCAGATCGAATTCGATTCATCGCTTTTCAATCCATCACATCCCACCACTAATTACTTCTAATTACACGTCACCCACAGGTGTCGATACTACTAGTACATACAAATGATATAATATGTGATTCCCAACTTTTGGCGCGCTCTTTGATTTTCACCTCTGTTTTTATTTTTATTCCCTCATCATTCCGATCATTGTTTGTGTTGAAATTCGACATCAAGAATCTCAGCCAACTACATCATTTGAAGGCAATTCGACAAACAGCACGATTTTCAATGATTCGAAATTCATTCGGACTAGTATGCAAACGGAAAAGTATACTGTATTCCTCCTGTGTGTCACATGTCGTCGGTAATTTGAGAACTCCTTGCGCTACGAAGTACTATCCGTGTGTTGCTCGACTACTGGATGACGTTGGAAGACTTTCTTCGCGACGACGTTGTTTTTCGTCGGAGGCTACAGTCAATTCGAAAGAGAACAAACCTTCAAAACGATCGGTCGAGGAGCAATATAGTAGAAAAACACCTCTCGAACATGTTCTGTTGCGCCCGGGAATGGTAGGTTCCATCTCGACGTCCCACCGGAGGTATTCATTTTTCGGTTTCAATGTCTCATGATATAGTTTTGTTTCAATTGTATCGATCCACTTATTTTTTTAGTATGTCGGTCCGACTGAAGCAATGCCACCTAATAATTGTTGGGCATTGGAGCCTAAGCCATCGCCACAAAGAATTGATCTCACAAGCGATGTTCCGCGACAACTGGATGATGATACAAATGCACGGCATACTTTTCAAATGATAAATAAAGAATACAGTCTGATACCAGCCCTACAAAAGATTTTCGATGAGATCTTGGTGAATGCAACTGATAATCAGCTACGGAATCCGAAAAGCTGTACTAGACTAGAGGTATCCATCGATCCGGGTGATAGTGTAGAAAATAGAGAACCAAAGATCCAAATATGGAACAATGGAAAAGGCATTCCTATTCAAATCCATAAGGAAGAGAAGATGTATGTTCCCGAATTGGTCTTTGGGCATTTATTAACAGGATCAAATTTCGACGACACGGAAAAACGTCTGACAGGAGGTAGGCACGGCTATGGCGCCAAGCTTACAAATATTTTTTCAAAATCATTCACAATAGATACAGTTGATTCTAGACGGCGATTACGCTATACACAGACCTGGAATAACAACATGACGAAGTCTGGAGATCCACAAATTACGAAATTAGACGGCGATGATGGTAAGCTCCATGATTACACATGCATTACGTTTGTTCCCGATATGGAGAGACTTTCAGGAGAGGAAAAAACGACAATTATCAATGACCAAGATTACATCGTGATGTGTCGACGTGTAATTGATGCAGCTGGATGTTCAGCTGGAAAGTTGCAAGTGTTCCTGAATGGATTGGATGTTTCGATGGAGTCTTTTTCAGACTACGTAAATCTTTATAGAAGTAATGAAGAAGAATCATCTAAAATGTGCTACACCAGTATTGGGTCACGATGGAACGTAGGGGTCGGATTATCGGAGAGCAACTCATTTGAATCAGTATCTTTTGTAAACGGGATGGCAACATCTCGAGGAGGAACACACGTTAATTCTATCGTCAATCAAGTAGCTAAGTATATTCAGGAAAAAGCTATTAAGATAGATCCAAGTCTGTCAACAATCGTGACATCTGGTCTAGTCAAAAGGAATTTATTCTTAGCATGCAATGCATACATTGAAAATCCAACGTTTGACTCTCAAATGAAGGAGTATTTGACATCAAGTCCATCTACGTTTGGGAGTTCTTTTTCACTTTCAGAAAGATTTCTCAAAGAACTGATCCAACCAGAGGAAAATTTGGGTCCTGGGATTATCGAAGAGGTTATTCGCATAGCTAAAGGGCGACAACAAGCTGTTCTTTTTAAGGCAGTTGGTAAGAAGACGGGTAAGCGCCATTTACTTTCAATTCCAAAATTGGAAGATGCACACAATGCAGGTTCAAAAGATGCTCAAGATTGCACTCTGATATTGACAGAAGGGGATTCTGCCAAAGCACTAGCAGTTGCTGGGCTAGAAAAAATTGGAAGAGAAAACTTTGGTGTGTTCCCTCTACGTGGAAAGTTCTTAAATGTCCGCCATGCATCTGTCGACCAGTTATCCAAGAATGCCGAAGTTAAGGCATTAATATCCATTCTAGGCCTCGATTTCGACAAGGAGTATGATACAACTGAAGAACGCAAAGAACTCCGCTATGGGAGCATCATGCTTATGACAGATCAAGACACCGATGGTTCCCACATCAAGGGACTGATCATGAATTTCTTTCGTCATTTTTGGCCCAAAGTATTAAAGCCAGCAACAGATGACCCTTCTGCAAAGCCATTTCTCTCGTCTTTTCTGACGCCGCTATTGAAAGTGACTAGAAAAAATAGGAAAAAATCTCTATCGTTTTACTCAATGGCAGAATACAAGACATGGCGAGCATCTCTTATTGATGCGAATGATGAAATTGGTAACTGGAAAGTCAAGTATTACAAGGGCCTAGGTACCAGTACGCCACTTGAAGCCAAGGAATATTTTGCTGAATTCGATAAGCATCATGTCCAATTTCGATGGAAGTCGGAACTAGACGGTGAGCTATTAGATAAAGTTTTTGATAAGGAAAGGGCGGCTGACCGCCGTCTCTGGATTCAAAATGAATATGATCCAGAAGTGACTGTGCCGTATGACACAACACAATCTAGCAACCATGTTACTTACGAAGACTTCGTGAACAAAGAAATGATTCACTTTTCAAACAGTGATAATATCAGGAGCTTACCAAATATGGTAGACGGATTAAAACCCTCCCAGAGAAAAGTTTTGCATGCCTGCTTCAAGAGAAAATTGAAATCCGAAATAAAGGTAGCTCAGTTGAGTGGCTATTGCGCTGAGCACACTGCTTATCACCACGGCGAAGCTTCTCTGCAGTCTACGATTATTGGAATGGCGCAAGATTTTGTTGGGTCGAATAATTTAAACTTGTTAATTCCGAAGGGAATGTTTGGTACCCGTTTGGTCGGTGGTGAGGATGCAGCTTCTCCCCGTTATATTTTTACACATTTGTCTCCTGTTACAAGGTATTTGTTTCCAGAAGACGATGACGTTCTTCTAGATTATCTCGAGGATGACGGACAACAAATCGAACCAAGATTCTTTTGCCCAATTATTCCTCTACTTTTGGTAAACGGTTCACAGGGCATTGGAACTGGTTGGTCCACATTCATACCACAACACGAACCTATCAGTGTTTTAGAATATATCAGAGCCAAACTGGATCAGACACTGAGTCTACCTCGAATTGAACCATACATTAAGAATTTCCAGGGAACGATCGAACGCCAAGAATCAGGTTATACCAGCTACGGAAGGATAAAAGTTATCAATAACAAAACTGTCCATATTGATGAACTACCGGTGGGCGTCTGGACAAACAGATATAAGTCGTTTCTCTTGAAAATGCAATCAAAAGGAACAATTGTGGACTTTCAGGAAGATCATACGACAACTAAGGTATCATTTAAGATACAATTAAAATCGAGCCAACTTCTTCGAATGCAACAATTGGGATTAGAACAATCATTTAAGCTGAAATCAAATCTGCAACTAACGAATATGAATGCTTTTGATACCCAAGGCAACATTAAAAAATTTGATTCGGCAGAATCCATTGCCGATGCATATTTTCCAAACAGGTTATCTCTTTACCATGACCGAAAGTCAGTACTGGCTGCGGAAATGAATTACAAGTCGTCTCTTTTGGAAAATAAGGCTCGATTCATTGAGGAAGTTTCGAAAGGTCAAATCGACCTTATCAGTGGTCGATTATCCGAAGATGAAACAGTTTCAAAGCTTAAATCGTATGGATTCAACACAATTCATGAACTGCAAGCAATTCGTAACAAAAATAGCATTCATGAGAAACTGGCAAAAAGGGACGATTCTGAAAAAGACAATGTTATCGTAGAACAGGACAAATCGAACACCAAATCTTCGTTCGATTACCTATTTAAAATGCCATTGTCCTATCTCACAAGTGACAAGATGGCGGCCTTAATGAAAGAGGCATCCGAAACGAAATCAGAGTTAAAAGTGATCAATGACGTGCGACCCGAGGAGCTATGGTTATCTGACTTGGAAAAGTTAGCTCCATATTTGTAAAGCAATGGTCAATAGCTATCTTAATAAAGAATTGCTATTCCAATGACGGAATTTGGTCTGCTACAAGCTGCAGTAGCTTCGTTATGTCATCATCACTGGAATTTTCAAGGGAATGAACGGATGTAAAATGCGCCAGGATCTCCTTTTCCGACTTGGATAGTATGGAAACTTGTGGAGCTACCTCTGGTAGTGGTTGGATAAATTTTCTCGCTCTCATGGTTTGAATAATTTCTTTGGCACGATTTATAACGTCATTATCAACTCCAGCATTCTTTGCACAGATGAGACCAGCCGACGATGAAGCGATTCCATCTTCCAACTTGAACAGGGGTGTTGCGCTATCTTCCTTACCCTCTGGTAAGTGAATGGCCATTCGAGCAGCTCGAATTCCATGCTGGCGATCTGCAATGACGTTCATCGTAAATAATTCTAAAAAGTGCGTGGTGCAAACAGCTTTGCACTGAATCTTGGAAAGATTTTTTACAGCTGCTCCTAAGATTGCTATTCCTGAAGCGGGACTGGTTCCTTTTCCAAATTCGTCGATAAGGACTAGCGATTTAGGGGTTGCCTTGAGGAGGATTGAAGCCATTTCTGTGAGTTCTAATTGGAAGCTCGACTGCGGCCTGCTGCATGTCTCTGTGGTGGATACACGCGCAAAAATCTGATCTGTGATGGGAATTACCGCTTTTGAACATGGGATAAAAGATCCAAGATGTGCCATGTACACAAGCAACCCAACTTGCCTCATATAGCAGCTCTTACCACTATAATTTGGTCCTGTGACGCACAAAATACGATTCAGGTTATCCATTTGTACGTCATTTGTAACAAATTCTCTCTCGCAAAAAATTTCTTGGAGTGGATGGCGACCATCTTTGATAGAAAGTACTTTGCGAGGTGCCTGGTCCTGAGATTTCGAGGGTTCTCCCTCATCGTTGTCGATCAGTTGTGGTCGAGTAAAGTTCAGATCGGCAGCACAATTTGCAAATGAAAGTACACAATCTAAGATTGATAAGGCTTTAAAGCACTCACGGAGCTCATTTTCAGTGTCAAGGATTGTTTCTTCCAGCTGTGTCATGATCATCAATTCAGTGTCTTTAATGAAAGCATCGAGATCACCGATTTCCTCATCCAAGTGTCTCATTTCACCACATTTGAAATAGACACAGTTATCCTGATTAAAAATGTGTTCAAAATCTGGAGGTAGCGCATCCCTAGCAAGAGAAACTTGATTTTGATCTAATTCCACCAGGTATCCAATTTGTGGGATGAAGACGATCGACAATCCTTCAAGTTGGCTGTTTTTGTGGTATAGATCTTTCCCTACCCCTAATAGAATTTCTTCAAGACTATCGTATTGTTCCTTCCAAGAATCTAATTGCTCGTGAAAGCCATGTCGAATAACAATGGATGATCCCTTGCCTTCCATCATTGCTTCGATGTCGATGACGGCCATGATACGCTCCCGTAAATTAGTCATTACTTTCACATTACACTGTGTGTACAGTTCTGAAAAGAATTGTTGTGCCAGCGGAGTCGATACCTCGGAGTGCGACTCAATGAGCGACAATATGTCGTTACGGACAATGCTTGCTATCGATACAGCAGCAGAGAGGGTTGTTGTCAGGATCAAGAAATCTTGTGGTTTGGTCACGCATTTTTGGATCCGAAGCAAGATTCTATCCAATGAGCCAATCTTTGGTAGGAATCCCAAGAGAAAACCGATAGCGGTCTGCATGCAAGGCTGAAGAAAAAATTCCGTTGCATCCTGGCGTGTCCGTATGCCATCAAGATCGATTAGTGGCCTGAGCATCCATTCGCGTAACATTTGCCGCCCGCCTTGACCTTTACAAATAGTAACAGAAAAAGAAAGCTATGTGAGGGAGAAAATTCTTTCTGAAGTCAGAAAACTTTCGACAATGTTTGTCGGCTTCACAATCTATCAAATTACCCACTTTTGGTTCGATCGAGCAGGGAGTATAAACTAAAACCTTCCTTAGAACGGCCATGTCCCTTGGCAATAAGTGGATGCTTTTCCGTGGAAAATATATGTAGGGCAGACAAGGTTGATTGGGAGATACTCATATAACCAGATATCTTTGCTTTCACGATCCTATTTATGGTTATACAATTTCCCTCCTCGAGTTGAAAGACCGTCGATTGTAGATACGAAAGAAGGGCCCCAAAGGCTTGGACAAGAACCTTCGATTCAAAGTCAATGACCGCCGCTAAACTGTGAAAGCTCGATGGGCGGTATACTTGATTCCCACTGGCCGATGTTTGTGGAAAATGTCTGTTGGAGTCGTAATAGTAATCATGTTTGCCTTTATCCGCCATATTGTCAGGAGCTTCTTTATTCAACAAAGAAAGGACCTTTAATTTTTTTAGAATAATCTTTTTGCATGATCGGACATCATAAGTTTTCGTTTTCAGAAGTCGGTACGGAATAGAGGAGTGCGAGGGAGATGTCTCGCCCCCTTCTTCTCCGTTACTTGGAATCGACTGAGGACGTCGCGTTACTAGATCGAGGAGTGGGATATTATTGACAATTCGATTCCTGCGATGGTATCATAATAAAAGCAGATGTTGTAATGAGGGGAAATAGGATTAGAATGTCAATTATGTCGACTGTTTTATTCCGAAGTCCACTTACCCTACCAATACCATGTTGGGTCTTACCACTTGCAAAAATCGTTCCACTAATTCTTGAGTCTCGTATCCATTGGCTGTACAAGTCTCAGTCATGATTTCGTTTTGGTCTTCATTGTAGCAACAGAACGCGACATTTGATCCTTCAATGACGACCGACATGACACGCAGGCTTGGATCCAACGGAGCCGCCTCCTCGAATGAATCGCCCACGGTCGCTCGACTCTGAATTTTTTGCCGGTCGCCACGTTTGGAGATTCCCCTGCCCAGGCTACCAGAAATACTACTCGATTCAGTCTCTCCCTTCGCCAATTGACCGCGATTTGATCTATAGCTTACACGTGATTCGTCTTCTCGTGTGCTGCAACGATTGCTGTCGGCACTACGCCTTGATTCAGCGGCAAACGAACGACACGAGGAGCCATCGTTGTCTTGTGAAGCAAAGGAAGCGGAAGCCGTCCCCAAACTGGCTCTGCTCGCCCTGCTTCGAGAATTACGACTACTAATTGAAGCTCTTCTAATCATTTGCTAAATAAAGGTTAGCTGCGTTGATTATTGCAGTCCAAGGCAAAAGAGAAGGACAATGACGATCCTCGGTCCGATCGAAATCCATTAGTCCCACTTCGCGCGTTTGCGTGTTGACACTTTTTTTGACCAGTTTTAATGTAGGTCTGCGTGCTCGTGCACAAATTACTAGGCAGAAACGGCCGAATTCATTATTTTCGAATCTGTCATTGTTTTTCGTTTCGGAACCCAATATAAGGATTCTAGAAGGACAACGAAACAGCTGTGGATCAAAAACCTATACGAAGGAGGAAGCCTTACGACACCACATTCACGATATAACAGAAAGAAGATGAAGCGCAAAGCACAAACCCAAGCCGACAACAACGACCGCAGCATTATTCGGCGGGCGGCTGCCCATCTCGACACCGCCCACAGCGTTATTCGGCGGGCGGCCGCCCGTCTCGACACCGCGGCCGTCTCTATGGATGCCTCCACAGTGAACCTGGAAGAAATCACCATGCAGTACTTCTTCCGCTTATCGCCGGAACAACAAATCCGCGTCCACAATCGTATTGGAATGGAAATAGCCAACAATCTTCTCTCGAACGAACTCCGTGGCGTCGAAGATAATGTTGGGCTATTGGACCTCCCGCAAGACGTCCGCCTCCAGGTTTTGGACTTAATCGACAAACAACGCGACCTTGGTGAGTATGCCTGTGTTTCAAAGCAGTGTTTGGCCGATACTAACCATCCTTCGCTAGAACATTTGATCCGCTGGGCGAGAATCATCGTTCCTTCGGAAACCGAGGTTGTAAACATCTTTGCCGCTCTGAAACGAGCCCATGACAATAATGTGTTCATACACATTCACGGACTTTTAATCGACTTTACCAGTGGGCGAAAATGTGACAACCTACATGGCAATCTTCGCGACGTGAAACATATTTTGAATTCGATGCAGCGTCTTTGTAGGGTAAAGCATCTCGAATTGAAAGCTCCCGTTCCTCGTTCCCGCAATGCTTCTTTATCACGGCCGTATATCAAGTATTGCGTGCCAAACTTTCTTTCGAAAGTCATGCCAAATCTGAAATCCGTTACCATTGATTCCGACTCGGGGCCGAGCACCGCATCCACGTTTGCATTGAAGTGTAAAGGACTCGAATCGTTTCGTTGGTACCACTCGTTTGGTCATCTTTGTGTGAGCGGATATGACTTAAGGGAATGTAAATGTTTGAAACATCTTTCGTTAGACGGTTGTGTCTTTCATTATTCAAATGGGCCTTTCCTTGACCGCGTCAGAAAAACTATTGAAGAGGTTAGTGTGCCACACATCAGGAAACTTCGTTGGTCCTCCGAAATCTATAGGACC
>Ga0115013_10000409_pt1 | contig 26053 bp, 25 predicted proteins | sample SouAtlMetagenome_2_FD_88686 | JGI IMG/M metagenome (GOLD analysis project Ga0115013, IMG submission 88686) | Marine eukaryotic phytoplankton communities from Atlantic Ocean - South Atlantic ANT15 Metagenome | ecosystem: Environmental > Aquatic > Marine > Oceanic | place: South Atlantic Ocean...
CAAACCCTAAACAGGGACAAATTTCTACCTTCTGTCCATACGCATCATAGGTGTCATACCGATCGGGGATTGATGGAACGTACGGAAACGCTGGTGAACGATCCCGGTTACGCTTCTGAGGCCGTCCAACACAACGATCCCACAGCGCTGAGGGTCCTACTCCAAACCTGCCAAGAAACGGTGCACATTGGAACTTCGACTATTCCCAATGCCGGAAGAGGTCTCTTTGCCAGTCAGGACATTCCGAAAGGCACCATCGTCTCTTGGTATCCCATCCACGCCATCGGCTGTCGCTTCGAGAACGGGGCCTGCCAGTCGGTTCAGCTCAACACATTGTCGTCGAATGGTGGTGACAACAGTAGCAAAAAATACTCCCCAGCAGAGCCTATTAATCTCGAAAATAGTGCCTAAACGCTGCTTTCCATGACCGATGCCCCTCTCCTGGGTATCGATATTGCTAACGAGTTTCCTGACGGGCCCCGCATTTTTGTGGATATGAATCCTTCTCTGGAAGTTCCGAAAGGGTGGTATTGTGGATACATCAACGATGCAGCTACCGTCCAACACGATCAGGATCACACGTACTATCCCATCTCGAAGGGGAAACAAAATGTTGAAATTGTGCCCTTTGGCGTACAACCCTTCCAGGTCGGCATGACCACTAAGGATGTTGTCAAGGGGGAAGAGCTTTTCGTGAGTTATGGATACAACTACTGGAGAAAGGCTCTACACTTTGCGAACAACGGCAACCAACAAAAACCTTGGGAACCCCTGGATGAAAGTATACTCTCCCAGGAAGAAGACATGGCCGAAGAGCTTTCTGAGACGATACAATACGTGCAAGAACACTACGCAGAGGCTTCGGGAGCGTTGGCGGAACTCTTTTTGGGTCTGGGACCCCTTCCCAGTTTTGGCCAAGAAGAAAAGGAGGACAATGAACTGACAATGGAAACGACGGATTCTTTAACGAAAAAAAGCAAGAGGGAAAAGTTCGCCTTGGTTTGGAAAAAGCTTTGCGGGAAACTTTCATCGGTTCGACCATGAACCGCGGGGGCACCAAAGAGCGATGGAATCGAGAGGAGAGTCCTTAATGCCCGAGACCAAGCACCAAGATAGTTCGATTCTATTTTTCGCTGTTATTCTTTCCTACTTTACATCATAGGCCGTGTCTCGACCAACGACTCAATAGAAAACAGGAGTGAATGGATCTCTTTCTCTGAAAACGAAATTGCGCTTTCGAAGACAAGAATCCAACCGATATTTTTTTGCTTTCCGATTCGAAAACACCAAGCATACTACACTATGATTATGCAATCGCTTAGAACATCAAGTAACTGTCGACAATATAAAACAAGTAATTACTATTTTTTCATACTATTGTAGTCCTTTCCGGTCCGTCCTCTGCCCGAGAAATTAAAAAAATCTATTCGCAACTTTTATTTTGTTTGACATCGAGCCGATAGAGAAAGAGAGAGAGAGAGAGAAGAGAGAAGGCAAGTAATACACAAACAATACAAACACAATGGAGGACTCGGGGCTGGGCTTGTTTGTTCCCCGCTTTCAAAGAATTGCCGGCGTTCTTTCCGCATTGAATTCAAGTTTATTGGTTTCTCTCGGAGTGGCGTGTTGGGTGGTTCCGAAATGGATTCTATCGGTGCTGTTGTTTGTAAATTATGACGAGAATGATGATGATGATTCTCGAAGCAGTGGTATGAATGATACTGCTGCTGCTGTCACAATTATCGTAGTGGTTCTGGGTGGTCTTTTAGTTTCGCAAGGACTGGGATGTCTTTTGTTGGTTTATCCGATGCTCGTCAAGGAAGGAAGAATGGAGGACAGTAGGCACGGTTGTCCAACTCGAAATCCACCAAACAACAGTCCACTCGCCGTCTGGAGCACCCGAATATCCGTGTCGATACAATTCCTTACTGGATTGGTGTGGATCGTGATGGCTCTCTATCGAAGCAGCAGCAGCAATAACAACAAAAACGTGACCAAACCACTGCGCTTGGATGGTATCTTGTGGATTGGCTTTGTGGTGTTTGCAACGAGCTGCTTGGGCCTGATGCTGACGTTTTGGCCCGCAGTAACAGCAACAACACCAAGAACAAGATTTGTAGTTGATGATGATAATAACAACAATGAGCTTTCCGAACCATTGTTGCTCGCACAAAACGAAAGTGTCGCTTTGCAATCATCGTCACCCTTACAGGAACAAGAAAATGATGTGGAAGACAATCGTGGCAGCAGTGCTAGTACTACTAGTATCCATGGGGACACCGAAAACGCACCAGAAGCAAATCAGCATCAGCCAACCTCTCGCATCCGGGGGACCAAGCGTCTGTTGGCCGTGGCGGCACCCCAGGTCGTTTATCTCTACATTGGTTGTATAACGCTCTTGATACGACTCCCGTTTTCCTTGTCCATTCCACATTTCGTCAGCACCACACTAGGAGCCCTTGCGAACAACGAATACGGTCGTGCCCAAACAGAAATACTCTGGTTATTCGTCTTGGGAACCATCGATGCATTTTTGGATTTTTGGTGTATATTTTGTGAGTAGCAGTAATAGTAGTTGTGGTGGTGAATGAAACAAAGATGATTGCGGGGTTCCGTCTCATGCTTCTATCTTTCTTTCTTTCGCTTTTCTTTCTTCTTCTTGCATGGGTGGCATATTAACACTATATCGCCAAAGGGTTTGGATACGCGAACCAACGAATCGTGAGAGAAATTCGCATCGACACGTTCTTCTCGATCTTGAAACAAGACATTGGATTCTTTGATGGACAAACCTCTGGTGAATTGGCCTCTCGACTCAATTCCGATTGTGGAGAAATGGCGGGTGATCTCGTACGTATAACTTGGAAAAGAAAAAAAAGAGGATAGACTCTCTCTTAGTGCTTAGCGTTTCCTCCTTCCCAACGATTCTAACCTGCAATGCTAACATTGTGTGTTGCGATGTTTTACCTGCATCTTTTCTTTTGCAATGCCACGATTTTATAAAGACTTGGTTCTTTCGTTTCAGTATTGAGAGCGTGGTTCGGATCACCGGTATCACGGCCTACATGTTGCTTCGCAGTCCCAAACTCGGAGCTTGTGCGGTATCGATTGTCCCGCTCGTTGCTGTAGTCAACAAGCACTACGGCAATTGGCTCAGCGAGAATGCCTCCAGAGATCAGAACGCATTGGCGGCCGCCAATTCCGTGGCCCAAGAGACTCTGGGTTGTATTCGTACGGTGGTTGCCTTTGGCTCGGAAGAATCGGAACACCAAAAGTACCAAGAAAAGATCAACGAACAATACAGGCTCAACATTCGACAAACCTACATCCAGGGTGTCTATTATATGGTAAGATCATATCTTGTCACGTCTCATGTTTTTGGGAAGCGTATACGCACATACACTCGCACTCACAACTTTTACTGATTCTTTCTTTGCCCGTCAGTTTGTTTCGACGTTTCTGATAAATACAATTGTTCAGGGCACTCTCTTGATGGTAGGATCGTACATGATTCGACGAGGGACGCTGAAGAGTGAAATTCTCTTGGCCTTTATGCTATACCAAGGCCAACTACAAAACGAAATGATGAACCTATTCAATAGCTACTCTTCGTTGGTCAAGAGCACCGGTGCGGGAGACAAAATTTTCGAGCTCTTGGATCGAAAGCCTCCCGCTCCCGGTATGGGGAGCCAACAGGTGCAACAGCAACAGCAGCAGCATCCTCTTACAAACAACAGTTCACTCCACAATGATGACGATGATTGTGTTTCGATCGAATTTCGAGACGTCGAATTCTTCTATCCTTCCAGACCGGACCAACCCATATTGAAGGGAATCAACCTAACGATTAATGCCGGCAGTACCTTTGCCTTGGTTGGCCCAAGTGGATGTGGGAAGAGTACCATTGTGAACTTACTCCAACGATTCTACGATGTCTCTTCCGGAACCATCATGATCGATGGAAAAGACCTCACATCGTTCAATCTACAAAAGCATCGCCATCGTACGGGCATTGTTACGCAAGACCCAACTTTGTTTTCGGGGACAATCTTGTCCAACATTCTGTATGGGATGCCAGATACTACACCAGCGGAAGAAGCCATCCAAGCTGCGAAACGTGCCAATGCCCACGATTTCATTTGTTCGTTCCCAGAAGGATACCACACCCAGGTGAGAAAAGCAAAATTGATGTGCCGATTGATCGATATAGCTGGTAGATCGTGTGAGATTTTCAATCGTACATTAGTGTTTTGGAATTCACTACTGAACACTTTGTGGACATCTTTTCGATTGTAATGTGTGTAGGTTGGTGAGCGAGGGTTACAGCTTTCTGGTGGACAGAAACAAAGGTAAGTACACAGAATGTCGAATAAATTAGACTCAATGGTGGAGAGCAATCATATTCGATTGAACTCATCATCATTTTCGCTTTCAACACTATATTCGTTCCAATTACAGAATCGCAATCAGCCGAGCAATCATTCGGCATCCTTCTCTTCTACTTTTGGACGAAGGTAAGTACATTTTACGTTGGAGCCCCGTTGTTCCCTCCTAAAGGATCGAAATATGAAATAGCACAATCCCCCTGTTTTGTTCATGATATGAAAATCCTAATTCTTTTTTCAACTTTCTATTTTCTCTCTCTCTCTCTCTCTCTCTTGCTACGAATAGCCACTTCGGGTACGTAATATGTCCGTTTGATATCGTAGGCAAGGGTCACACACAGACGAACTCACACTCTTCATTTTTCAATGTTATACAGCGCTCGATGCAGAGTCTGAAATGCTGGTGCAGAGTAGCATTGACAACCTCTTGAGGCAAAGCAAATCAATCACAACAATAATCGTTGCACATAGGCTTCGCACTGTTAGGAATGCCGATTGTATTGCTGTGATTAACGAAGGGCGCATCATCGAGTTGGGATCACACAACGACCTGATGTCTCTTCCAAATGGGTATTATAAGGAAATGATTGATAAATCTACAGGAGATAAAATCATGATAGACTAAGTAATTTTAGAAAGACTCTTTCGTTCCTATAGTAGCAATATTCAACTATTGTATCATGTGTGATATCGAGCTCTTTTAGTCGCCCACTTGGATCGACTTCTTCTATTAGTTTTTGGTGGTCATCAAGTTTGGTTCGATGTGGAGATGTCCTCTACCATTCTTTTGGAACGAAATTGGGTGATTGAAAGTTACAACACTAAGGAACAATACAAAGATAGGATGATTACTGCGGTAGCAAGGGCTACTCGCCGCGATAGACAGAATTCTACGCAAAGCCTTTCCCGTCAACAATAGCACATCGCATTATTCTCAAACGTGGATCACTGTTTCTGGCGCATGATTGCGAACCCACGGAGAGAACGACGAGAGTAAATGACTCGTTAAGATACCAAGATTGCAAAACGAATGCAGCCTAGAGATGTTATATGTATTGTAAGCTCCCAAAACGATGGATTTCACGAATGTGGAACCGACGGTTCCCCCGAGACAAGAACACGACCGACCCGACCCAAAAACTTCATGCCGTTTTGGGGAAGACTAGTTTGATGCTCGTCGCGGCCATTGTCCCTATCCCATTTCCCGAAAATACACGACTCCGCGATCGCACGGACAGAACGAGCATGATTTGGGGATGTAATAGTACCTGAGAAGTCATATATGTTTACTGTATACGGAAGGTCATGAACCACACACCAAATCAGACTTTGTTTTGTTTAGTAAGAGAATTAATGGATTTTGGGGGGCATGTATCTCTGTTTTGAAGAAGAAGGAGAACAAAAACTTTTATGGCTATCGTTAGCAAAACCACGATCAAAATACTTCTCTGTGCCTACTTATGCCCATATGAGTCGTCTTCAAGGCATGAACAGTGTCTCTTAATTAAACTTCAAATGAAATTGGGGATCACGTATATGCTACTGTACTGGTCCTTCAAGCTATTAGATAACATAAGTGTTTCAATACAGTACCGCTACCATAAGCCTTCGAAAGGTTAGTCATTGGCATCTTAGTGGGTGCCAGTACGTCCAAAAGGTTCATCAACTCAACCTGCATGCAGGAATATAACTTTCCCCATGTCCGCGTGATGCAATTCTGACAGAGTCTCTGTAACGTTAATCGTAACCCAATCAAGTAGTAAGAATCTCAAAGTAGATTCTTATTAATCTTAAAATCATTCATTTGTGCAACAGAATATTGAATCGCACAAATATTCTCTCTATCTATCTTTTCAATAGCAGAAAGAAATGATGATGCAGTTCTTGAATGCCAAGCATCTCCATGGGGCAAGTCTCCTTCTCCTCTTCGCGTTTGCCTCTACCGCCAATGGCTGGATTGACGGCGGTGACGATATCAGTAAGGGATTCTGTATGGATCGACGATTGACCTATCCAGAAGTCATCGATATGGACGAACTCGCCAAGAACGATCAGGTTTTGACGCTCGACATGGAATGGGCGGAAATCAATCCCGGTTTTGGGGATTCCCACGGATACAAGAACGATCCCAATGAACTCGTCTGTGGAACCACTTCCTTTAAGACCAGAGCTATTGGTGGCTCGATTCCCGGGCCAACTCTAACCATAAGCCCCGGCAGCAGCATGAAGATCCGGTTTCGAAACAAACTCACCTACCAACCAGATAGCTTTTCCAGCCACGTGGTTATAGACACCGAAATGCCTGATGGTCGTAAACTATATTCGGTGACGAAAGAATTGAATCTAACCCGTCTGAACAAGTTTAATGATCCCGACATTGCCAACTTTCACTTTCATGGTCTGCACCTGTCGAGCGTGTTGCCATCAGACGATGCTACCATGGAAATCCTTCCCGGAGAAGAATTCGAATACCAATTTACAATCCCGGAAGATCACGAACCAGGGATGCACTGGATCCATCCGCATCATCACGGTTCAAGCACTCTCCATTTTGTGGGCGGGGCTGCAATGGTCATTATCGTCAAGGATCCTCCTCCAGAAGAAGACGAAGAAGACGAGGAAACTATTCCCTTGAAAGAGGACGAAATGGTTCCTGGTGATAGCAACGCAACATCTGCAAATACTACTACGCCGCAGCCCGTATACACAGGCAAGTCGCTGCCAAAGGAAGTTCGTGATGCCACCGAGCGTATTATGGTTTTCCAAGAATGGGACATTGAGCAAGCCAAGTTTGTGGCCAGAATGGCAGGTGACCAGAATCTCATTGACAGTTTTGAAAAAATCAAGGGAGGAGAATCGATTGGACAACGATTCATTACCGTCAACGGCAAATTCCAACCTATCCTGGATGTTCCCGTTGGAGAGTGGGAGCGTTGGAGAATCTTGTATGCTGGCTGGCAAGACTTGCCGATGCAATGGGGCATTACTGGCGAAAACGAAGCCGATTGCGAGTTTTATTTGTTGGCCAAAGATGGCATCTACATCAAGGATTATCCTCGTGGCCCAATGATTGTTACCGGTGGTGATCTCTTGCCAATCCCTCCAGCAGGGCGGGCCGATTTCATGGTCCGCTGTAATGCCGCTGGTGGGTCCACCCGCTTTGAAACTCTCAGCCGTCGAAACGCCCTGATTGTCAACGCTGTGGAAGAAAAAGTCGATGAAGATGTGTCGGCAGAAATTCTATCAGAAAAGAAGCAGCGCTCGCTCAAGCCACTTACTCCCTGGAGAAAAGCTGAGAGCGATCTTCCGGATTATCTTAAGGACGTCTCCGAGATGGAGGCCTCTCCGGGATGCACCTGTGTAACCCACATGGAGGGATACGAAGACTCGAGTCGAACCAATGGCCACATTCATCGACCTGGAAACCACTTTATGCACACTTCTTACCTAGGGGCTGTCGTGGAGCGTCACCTCAAGGGAACCAACGAACACACGTACCATCAACACGTCCATCCCTACCAGATCATTTCGTTGGTTGACACGGACGATGCCGATATGCCCAACGCATATTTCAAGATTGGAGATTGGCAGGACTCGTACCTGGACAAGAAACAAAATGGGGGACACATTGTCATCCGGTACCAGGCCTTGAATTTCCCCGGCAAGATGATGGTGCATTGCCACGACACTCTCCATTCGGACCGTGGTGTCATGCAAAAAGAATACATTCGTGACGGGACGGAAGGAAGCCAGACCTGTCAATGCGATATTTTTGGTCCCATTGAGGGCGCTGGTATTGTTGAGCCTACACTGGAGAACCAGATGATTGGAGGCGTCGATTCTGTCAGCGCTGGAGTAGTAGTATTTGCTACCTCAAGAACGATCTTGGTTTCGGTGACAACGACAGCAGCAGCAGCTATTCTGTTGCTTGCGTTGTAAACTAGTCTCTTCCCGCAATACGCGTGTAAAGAACCAAGAATGTTACTACTGCTAACTGACTGGAGGATTGGCATGTCTTGGTTTGACGATTTTGATTTTAGAGCACTACTCTCATACTGTATATTGTAAATAATAACTCGTGCATATAGATAGTATTTTTAAAGAAATATATAAAACTGTATCGTTCTACAGTGTTGTAATTCAATGTCAATCAGGACCTTCTTTCGTCGTCTCAGCGCTGGCACTGTTGAGAGAAGGGGGCATTTTGACCTAGGGTTCTTCGTCGGGAATTTGCTTCCACTTGTGTACGGAGTTCACTACTTTGTAGTTGGGTCGGGTCGGATCACCAACGAGAAGTCGAGCATTGGTCACGAGCCAATGTTCCTCATCAATATTTATGCTGCGATTGGTGATTTCGATTGGCTTGGTTTGTGGATACCAAACTTTGTTGCGTGCAAAGTTTGGATTTTCCAATGCCATGGTTATATCTTTCGGGACCGATCGAACGTCGACGGTCGCAGCTGTTTTCTTGCGATCAGTGCTGCTTGCAACAGGGCTGTTGGAGGAAAAACGAGAGACATTGTCGGAATTAATTGATTCGGGAGAGTCAAAATCCAAATACTTACAAGTCATTTGAACGTCTTCTTCTTCATCGCCGCCGCCTTCGTTCATCATCACATAGGTCTTTTCTCGTGCCGCTGCAAATGAGTGAAAGATGCCCTCAATGGCATTGTCGTCGTCGTTGTTGTTGTTGCTGCCACTGCCACTGCTACAAGCGTAGCTGTTGTAGGTATATCCGTTGTTCGCCATGGTAGTTCTTTTGAGATGCTGTCTTGTGTATTGCTGTTGTTGGTTCGAATAGTCCAATGCGTTTTGGAGAAGCTATTTGTGCGACCGGCCGCTCGATAGTGGAGGATTCGAGTCTGTCCGTAATTTTCTAGAGATTCATTCGTGTCATGACAAGACTCATCACTAACTTCTCCATTTTAAAAATTCGTCGAAGAGAAGATTCACTCGACTAACATATTTTGGGTTACTTATGATTCCATCGAGTTTTTGTTTTTGAACACGTCGCGACTCCGCTCGAATGTGACAAAGGCACAATCGAATACTTATTGTTACTCGGCAAATAAAAATGAGTAAATCGTTTGGGATTTTCCATTTATTTCCTTCGATTGTTCAAGAATTTTCATAAATTACGTTTGCAAATCATACCCTTATAATCTTTGCTTTCGAGACACAGAAGCATTATTGCGAACGCAAGTATCCTCTAGTATTCACGAGAAGAACTCTACCACGTTACCACAACGAATACCATCATGTCACAACGAGAGCTTGATATAGCGCGGCATGGATACTGCGAAACGGAACTCCGAGCCGCCATGGTGTGTGTGAGAGACACAAAATATTGCGACGCTTGCTTCGATCAGGATCCAGAATACTTTTTGCGCACGTTTCCGGCAGATGCCGAATTTTACTTTCAGAGTGCCATGGCCTTCACCAATCCAAGAGATCCTGGCTTTTGTGTCGAGGCCAATTGGAGAATCTGCAAGAATTTTAGTCCCATCGAACGAGGAGATGCGGTGAGTAGCGTGTGTTGTCGCTGTCGTTGCTGGTTGCTATATCCTACGGGTATGCCACAAAATCTATTCTGTCGTGAAAAATAGGTATATCTTGTCGCTCTTTTATTTCTTGCTCGATGATCGCTGACACAATTTTGGATGTTTTGGTTGGATACTATTTTTAATGGTTGGTTTATTGGATGCTTTTTTTGAAATGACGGTTTGGTGTCACGCAGTCCTGTTGTTGCCTGCCACAAACTAAGGCCTACATGCAATGTATGTTCCGGGATACCGGAGGTGGATGGCTTCACCAGTTTCACGTTACCGATCGATCCTGCGAATACGAGGGCTGCGAAATGTTCAACATGACCGAGTTCAAACAAACGGGTGCGGTTGAGGTCTACGGGCACAACGACGATAGCAAAGAGGCACTCCACAAAACCAAGTCGTCATCGTCAGTTGGTCCAGCGATTGGTTTTATCTTCCTTGTGATGCTGGTGCTAGGAGTCGTTTGTTGGTACGCCAAACGAAGACGCTATCACATGGCGATATTTCAAATGAATGGTTCCTCCAAGGACCCAACGTTGGTTAATGACGATGATGGCGAAGGACGAGAAGTAGTCATCAACGATGGGTACAATGACGACGACGATGATATTGCTATCGTCATGGATGACGTTGACATCGATGACAGCGGCAAACAAGGGCCTGCTAGCCCCGTAAACCCAATTGTGTAACTTGTGGACTTTTTTGGGATCACTCTTGGGCGGAGAAAGAGAATGTATGCATGAACTGTACAATAAGGGTGACAATACCACCACAATAGGAAAATCTCGAGGAAAAATATTCTCATTTCATGATTCTACTCTTCGATCATCGGTCGTTTTTGTAATCCTGCGACACGTAATCGTCAATCGAAAGAACCAATGAAACAGCCCCATGAGGTGCAATATTTTTTTCTAGGAATTAAAACCACTTTTGGTTGGAAAGCAGCCCGTAATTTGAATCAAATAAATTAATATATTTAGAAAAAAATTCAAAAAAATATTCATTGCCTCCTCTCGTGATCGGTGTGATCTCCCCCCAATCGGCGACAATAAGCATTGTATCGTTGTGTTGCTCTTGTCGCCTTTGCTATTCTTTCGCTGGTCTGACATTTTTCTATTATGGCCGTACTGGTGAACATACTTGGCAGTGGCAAGATCAAAATAGGGCTGGTATCCCACTACGACCCGAATTTCCCAATCATTGTTGTTGGTTCGGAGAATATGACGGAAAAATTGGTTCAATCCGTGCTCGGCGCGCTGGTACTTTTCGAGTTTCCGCTTGTACTTTTTAGATTGTTTGTCTTTCTCCTCTTTGGGCTCGGGGATTCCAAACATGTCCCCAATCCTCTCGTCGGTCAGAATGACATCGGCACCGGCTCGATAATATTCGTCCAATTGTTCCCTAATAATGGTGGTGCAGTTGCGAACCACGTGGTTGGCCTTGTCAACGTGCTGCTGGAACATGACGCAATTGGATTGCATGGGAGAGTTGCAGCTCCATTCATTGTCATTGCCATTCTTGCTGCCATTATTGGTCATCGCCTTTCGACCCAAGAGAAAAATAGTGTGATCGTTGAGTTTCGCTTCGTACTTTGTCAGCAGTGTCTGTAGGGTCAGGGTGGCCGTTTTGGGTGGTCCTGGATGGAGATACAAGATTTGTTTTCTTGAATTTGTTCTTTGTTGCTGCAAAATCTCTGCTGTCTCTGCTGCTGATGATGATGATGATTCTTTGGGCGAGTTATTGTTGGTCGTCATCGCCATCTGCCGCATCAATCTTTGGACTTTTTTGGACCGGGTTTGACCTTGTTGGATCAAATTTCGAACACATTTCTGTGTCTTGGTGGTAGCATTATGATTATTTTTCGTTGTACCGCCTGGATCTGCATCGAAAAAGCGGCTTGTGGCGAAAGGGATAGTTTCGGATCGGGAACTCCCCAAATTCGCATGGTGAGCACCAAAAATGCTGCCATCATCGAGGCAGCGGCGATAGTTTTGTTCTTTTCATCGCTGCTTCGGGAAGAAGACACCCCTTTTCCATCAAGCGCTTTGTCGCAATCATCATATTCGAATTCTCCTAGAATTGACGATTTTTACCAACACTTCTTTCGATGGAGATAAAGTAGATCGTCTTTGTTGCATGGTAAGAAAGAGATTGTTTGCGCAAACAGAGGTTGGAAAAGTGCACCAGTAAGTTTGCTTTATATGCACAGAGCGAATGTTCTTCTAATGGACTTTTCAACAACAAGTAGTGGGTGGTGTTGGGATATCCAACAATACATAATATATTCATATACGGTATGCTTCTGTCGATGATGAAAATAGAAAATGTATCTTGGCGTATTTTGGCGTCTTGATTTTGGTCATGAATTGTTGTTTCAAATCGCTTGGGATATTCTAAATATGTATTATCCTTATACTAATATCATACTACCCTACAAGCACGCATTTTCCATGATATCTTTGTTCAGCCACGCAAATTTTACCGATTCATCAATCGTGATGGCTGACATCAGTACGGAGCATGATATCCAAGAAATAATAATCATCGGAAGACTCCCGAGTGGTAGATAATACCATCAGCTACTGACTCTTCTCATTCCAATACTATTTCAAGATGAACAACTTTAGCACCTTTATCGTAGCCACTCTTTTGTTGGTTGTGGCCAACATTAACACGGCAAACGCGTTTTCAATCTCGCCCAAGAATGCGAATGGAAATAAGGAAGCAACGGTCGATCGTCGCATTGCCTTTGCCGAACTGACGGCATCCGCGGCATTGATTGCCAGTGGATCCTCCTTGCTCGCACCCACAAGTCCTGCCAACGCCGCATCTGCCAAGGGAGCCGAAGCCTTTGTGGGAACCTTCACGGATCCCATCAACCATCCCGGTGGCAAACGCACTATCAAACTGCTCGATACGAAGGTCGGTGACTACCAGTTGGCCGAAGTTGTGGGTGGGGGTGGACGTGGAGAACCCGCCAATTACGTCCTTCCAGCGGTCATCATCGGTGATCGATCCATCATTATTGATTTTTCTCCCAAGGGTGGTCCCCGTGATTTTGCCGGTGTCCTGGACAAGGGCGACATTAAGTTTTTGAGAGACGGAAACCGTTGGCCAAGACAATAAATAATGTGATTGTTTTGGCACTGCCTATCTATATAAACATACATGCATATTGCTATTGCAGCAGTAAACCTACTGCGTACTACTTGATGACACGAAACGCAAACACAATAGAAAGAGTTTTTGCAAAGGCCTTTTCCAGATAGGAATTGATTGATGAGTGGCTGTGAACGAAACTGCAAAGATAATTGTGTGCGTTTGCAATGGTTTTTCTTTTCCACATATTCGAACGATACTAGTGATACTGTGTGTATTCGAAGGATGAATGAAAAAATCTATAGTAACATTTCAGAGAAAATTTAACGCACAGTATTCTTAATGTAAGATAACAAGTCTTGTTACGTAGGATCCCTCGATCGAAGCATAGATTGACTCCTCGAAAATACTAACATACGTTGTATGAAAGTATCTGCAAAATCAATAGGAACTACTAGTTTCAATTTGAACTTCCAAATTTTTCTTTCTTTCTTTCTTTCTTTCTTTCTTTCTTTCTCACCGTCACTATCTATCTAGAAATACGTTCTGATTTATATCTCACTCATACACAAAATAATAGTATTCAAATTTTATTGGTGTTGTATTATTGTATTAGTTTTCTATCCCAACAATCTACACGTACAATTTTAGTTTTATTGTCTGGTCCTTTTCTTTATTTGGCAAAGGAAGTCCGTCGTTGGACAATTCCTCGCTTGTCGAGGGAGGACCGAAGATCCTTGATGATCTGTTCGTTTTTGGGCATTGGCTTTTGCCACACCATGTCTGCTCCAGCATCGATGAATTGTGCCCCGATATCGTTACCGGAGCAACCAATCAATACTGAATCAATACGCATACGGCGCATGGCAAAGACAACGTCCGTCCCAACCATGACACCACCGGCACCCTCCATGTACTGATCAACAATCATGACATCGAATTTTTCCTTTCCGCAAATGAGCAAGGCCTCTTCTCCCGTGGCTGCCTCCTGGATCTTGGCATTGGGAGCAATGCCTTTGAGGATCCGACGCTTGAACATGGTGCGATTCATCTTGATATCGTCAATGATCAAAAACGAAAGGGGTTCGTTGATGAATTCCGTCTTTTGCTTGACGGAGGATGCGGGTTTCTTGCATGGAGGCAAGCCCATGAGGACAACACAGGTTGTCCCTGCCTTTATATCAGGATCAGATTCGAAGCGAATCGATCCTCCAGTTAGATCGACAATATGCTTGGCAATGGCCAGGCCCAATCCCGTTCCAGGAGCTCCACCCCGTTGAACAAATCGCTGAAAGAGTTTTTCTTGTTCGCTCTTGGGGATTCCTGGACCTGTGTCTTCACAGACAAACTTGACGTTTTCGTTTTCCCATTCCACCGAGATCTGGATGTGTCCCGAAACTGTGTATTTGATGGCGTTGGAAATAACATTGGTCATGACCTGTTCTATCCGATGGGCGTCTCCTGTGACCCAATCGTTCCCCTTGACATTGATGACTTTTCGAAATTCAACCCCAGGTCGAATGCTTGGAGAGAGCATCTTGTGGACATCATCCAACATCTTGTTGATCGAGACAGGCCCCTTTCCGAGGCGCATCTTGCCTTCTTCCATCTTTCGAACGTCCAGTAGGTTGTCCATGATGGATTTCATGAATTTGGTGCATAGTTGCATCCCAGACACGAGGCTTTGGATGTTCTCAGGAATCTTGTCAGGCATTGCTGCTAGGGCCGAGTCAATGGCACCAAGTGGATTTCTCAACTCGTGGGCAAAGTAGGCAGTCATGTTGCGCTCCGTTTCCACCTTGGCTTCCTGTGAAGCCCGGATGGTCTCTAGTTCTCGAAGGGCCTTGGAGTGTTTGCGATCTTCCGTCACGTCCTGTGCGACACCAACCACACCAATTACGTTCTTGTCAGGATCTCTTCGAGTAGTAGCATTAACTAGTAGGAAGATTGGTTCTCCAGATTTGGAGGTGACCTCCACTTCGTAGTTGGATGTCTCGTTTCCATTCAATGCTGCCTCGAGAATCTCACCGACCTTTTCCTTCATTGAGGGTGCAATGAAGGTCTCTAGGAGGGGTGTCTGTGAGGCTTCTTCCTTGGAGAACCCAGTAAGGGTCGACATGCGAGTGTTCCATTCGTTTACCTTTCCGTGAACATCAATGCCAAAAATAGGAGCGTTGGCGGTTTCGATGAGCTGTCGAAGTTCGAGAGCCATGCTTGCCACGGCTCGATCGCGCTCCACGGCTTCTGTCACATCCTGGGCAATCAACACTGCACCAATCACAACGTTGTTCATGTCATGCTTGGGGGTAATATTCACCAGCAGGTGACGAATCTTGTCACATTTTGTTCGGAATTCGAGCTCGTAGTTCGAGGTTCCCTTCTCGTGCTCGAGAGCGTTTTGAAGAATGTCACGGACAGAATCCTGGTTGTTGGAGCAGATAAATGTGTCCACCAACAAGCAACCAGAGGCTTCATCCTTTCCATAGCCAGTGATCTCTGCTGTCTTTTCGTTCCATTCGTTAATATATCTGCAGAATAAAAGAGACAAAAATAAAAAAGGTGAAGGTGATTGTGTTAGAAAAGTGACAATTTTAAATTTCAAAAAGAGTGATATGAACTAGGTGCCGATTTACGTACCCCTGGGCATTGATTCCAAAAATTGGAGCGTTAGCCGTATCAATGAGTGTTCGTAGCTCATGAGCTTCTGTCCTGATTGAATGGAAATGTGTGAAACCTTCGGTTTGATCTTGTGCCAAAAACAGAACACCAATGATTTCCTCACGATGGTTATATCGTGGGGATACACTGGCGATGATATGGCTCATTTTTTCTGCTTGTTGTTCACCTTGGTCCTGTTGGTTTGCTCGTTTCACTTTCATCATAAAGTCTGAACTTGATTTGCCGTTAAAGGACTTGGATAGAACCGGCTCAACCTCGCCTCGGAAGGTCAGATTGGAGTTCAAAGAATCAGGATGAGAAAATTTACGATATGGGAGGAATGGTAAAGAAGTATCTGTTAGCATCGAGTGCCCAAAAACAGATTCCTTTTGGATCCCGGTGAGTTCTTCCATTCGATAGTTCCACTCGTTGATATTGCCGTCTAAATCCACTCCGAAAATGATGGAATCAACTGTTTCGAACAACATGCGGTAGTCCTCGTCATCAGTAATACCGATGCGTTTTACAATTGGCGGAGCGGGTAACGGACTCTCAAATGCTTCCAATTCATCCAATCGTTTATTTTTGGTAATGACTGTTTGAAAAGACTGATCAATTGGATATGTGTGCTGTGATGAGAGGTCAATTGCACAAGTCTGAAATGAATCGTCAATTTCGGCCTCAAGTTCCTTTTCAATGTCCGCTTCTGTCAATGTGGGACAAGTTTCCGACGTTCCTGAGCTACCTGCTGACAGCGAGCGCGGTTTGTCTGCATCGCCAGATGTAGTAATGGAATGAGTAATGTCAATCAGTTGATTCCTTTCATTCTCTTCCCGATCGAAAAGCTTGCGAATAATCATATCGCTCCTACAGACCATCACAACTCCCGATACCGTTGGAGGACTAGGACCAAACTGGGGCAAGAAATCCACAATGAAAAACATTGAATCGCTAATCTCATCGCGTCCTCGTTTCCTTCCAGCTTTGGCGGTTATAGGAACAGCCAAGGAAGGAACACCGGTCTGGAAAACTTTGTCAAGGACATCGCCAAAAGAAACAGATAATGGTGATTCTTCTGTAGACAATTCAAATGATGAGGAGGGGAAGAGATCATCGAACTGCATTCCGATAATTCTTTCCTCGGTGCTATCATCATCGGTGACATCCTCCTCTTCTTCGGTCAAGTCACAGATATCCTTGGCGGTGGGCAATGCTCCAGTGACTTCGGCGGCTGAGTCATTCCACATATTGATTCTCTTTCCCGAATCCACCCCAAAAACCCCGACTTGTTGTGGTTGCGGAAGAGTTGTCCGCCCCTTCGATTCAGAGAATGGCCTTTGGCGGTTGTATCGGTGTGGTATATCATTCTTATCCAATTTTGGGACTACGAGTTTAAAGGCTTCGCTTTCTATCGTGCATAGTTCACCTCGATCTTTTGAAGAGCGATTTCGCTTTCGAAACAACGACCCAATAGTCGACGCAGCAGAAGTTCGGGGCGTGGCGTCGTTGTGCTTATTAGAGATCATGGCCTCTTGTTTCATTTGGATCGAATAATAATTTTGTATGGTTGTTGTTTGTATATAATATATTGCGAATATAAGTACCCCCCTATGACCCAGTCCAATAGAATGAGCGCGTGTTGGGGTTCGCAGCTACGGTACTTCCTATCCTAGTTGATGCAGAAATGGTGTTCTCTTTGAAGTTGCTCGGGGGAGGGAAAGAGAATAGGCATGCACCACAGGAGTTTACGTGAGGGTTGAGTTGGTGTTTCTTGTGCAACTTGGAATGTCTTGGGATACCGTATTTATTATGGTTGGTGTCAGAAGATGACCCGTAGAGAATATAAAAGAAATCAAATAAATAAGGGTCACCAATGCGGGAGTTGACTATTAAAGGAATTATTGGGTTTAACTTGAAGCTGGGAGAGAATCCCCATATATGTCTCCCAAAGATTACAATCGAAGTGTTGAAGTACTACCAAGAACTGATGAAAGCCTATAAAAAGAAAGAGATTGGAGAATTTATACTTCAATGTATACTTAGTTCATTCAAATCATAGAAAGAAAAGTACCACCACTTCCGGTACTGATACTTCAACCTAAGATCACGTGGATGCAAACGCAAAGAAAGAAATAATCGTGACGTTGTACAGAATCTACAGTACGTAAAGTGCGAACGCGACGCATCACCAATGCCCCCTGAAATAATGCCTGACATCCTTCATGGCTACGCCTTACCAAATACATTTTACGACCACAAGAAGCATGAAGCGCGATGGCACAGTAAACTACATATGAAGCTCGTAGCACATTTTGTTTTCTTTATCTATGTAACAGAAGTAATGGGAATCCCCAAATGACTTCTTGTTCAACGTGATTCCCATTTATTTTTATCACAAAGTTTCATTTGTTTTATGGAGGATTCTTCTTTCTCTAGGTGTCATTAAGGAAAGCCTTTGATTCAAACACCAACAAACAGCAATGAGGACCCGTACGTCCAGAGTCTCCAGTCTCAGGCTAACACCAACGACTATTGCCTTTGTCAACAGAAGGCTCCAACCCCGCGGGGATCGCATCAACTACCCTCATGGTGGAGTTAATGTGCGATCATTCTCCAGGCAAGTTCGGTAATTTGTCGGCCGATGCTTTCGAAGAGGATACAGCTCATAGTCCAAGGGACACTTAAATGCATGTTACAACAATCATCACAGATAGTTTTTTCCTGATGGGATCTGGGAGAATCTCGCAGCCCACTAAACCAGTCCTCGTGATTCCACTACAAACGTAGCATTTTCGCGATTGAAAATACCGGAGACCAACATCGGCACCATTTGAAAACACAAATGGCCACGGCCTGTTGAGTTCTCTCTACTCGCTACCGTATTTCAAGAAGTGCAATTCGTTGCCTAAAGAAACTAATCGCCAACACATATATAGTCCTCCTTGAAGCAAAAAAGGTTTTTGAAAACGTAATTTCTAAAATATTTTAAAATCGATAATATCAATTTGCAAAAGGTTTTTTAAGGTCGTATATATTTTGATTGACCAAAGGATTAAGGTTCAATCAGGAGACCATCGGCATAGTAGTTCGGATGATAGAGATGGATTCGAAATTGGTAGATTCGATTCGTTAAATCTCGTTTTTTAAGCAACTTTTTTCAAGTATTCGTTGTTATGCATGCAACGGTTATCAAACTCGGTTTCGATATTTTGTGCGGAATTCCATGCTTAATATTCTCTATGCTCATGCTTGGTCTTTTCTCTGTTCTCCCTTAGAAAATCAGTGGAATCCACCTAAACACCGCAGGCAGCCTGAACAAATACCCTTAGCTTTCTTCTGAACTCCGTATTGCTTTCTAGCGTTTTCTCAAAAGCTGGTATGTTGATATTGTGGCAAAGGAGGATCCCAACAACAACGTCTGTTCTGAAATCAAGTGAATCCAAATACTTTTTCTGCTCGCTAGGGAAGGATTCGGCTGCTGCGGCTGCTTGTTGGCAGATTCTGTATGCTGACACGGAATTTGCTGTCCCTGCCCTGCGATTGGGTCCAGGGCCACCATCGTCCTCGGTTTGATCGTTGGTCAAATCAATCAGCCCAGCATCGCTTGGGCCACAAGGGGGCAATACCGCTGTTGGTTCGGCCTCGGTTATTTCATCCGGGTACTTGATCAGCTCGGAAGCATCTGCTTTGCACAATACTCCATTTGTCCAAAGTGTTTTCACGAACCTGTCCCAATAATTGTCTGAGTCGCTTTGGCTGCGAAACCACGTGGATAGATTCCGCATGCTATGGTGGAAGTCCTTTTTCTCGACAGTGCGTTTGAATTTGAAGTCTACCCAAAATTGGGCAGTGTGTTTACACAACACATCCATAAAACGTCTATAATCCCTCAAGTAATAGTTTGTTGGTGCTACCGGTATGCCAGAGACAGAGCGTATGCACAAGCAAAATTCGTCATAATCGGGGCCTTCATTTTGGAGTGATGGATCTATGCGGTTACTAAAGTCGGCGAGATTTTGTTCATACATTTGCTCGGTCCAGGAACCATGATTCAGAGTAGACGTACTCCCAGTATGTGCTTGCACATCACTCTTTACCACAACATCGAAAGACGGAGTGCTTGGTGTCTTGTCTTCTTGAGGAGGTCCCTGTTTGATTGCATTGTGGCTCTCAGTAGCAATCTGAGGTTGAGGGGTTGTGGGAGTTTGATCCTTTGACTTCATTTCTTCTTCGCTTTTTGCTTTGATTGCTGATTTAATTTGTCTTCTCAACCTTTGACGAAACGCTTTTTGTTCGTTGGCGTTTGTGGCGTAGTCAGTGTTAATATCGTCTAGTGTCTGAATGCAAGGGTACTTGTTCTTATCAAGTGCAAACAAATCTCTGTACTTGTTCTTATCCCTTCTCTTGTCAAATGCTTTCAGCAATTGGAGTGGCAATTCTTCCTTGAAACTAAGCCAGAGGTTAATATCCTCCAAATGATGCATTGCTGTTCTTCGTTCAGAACTGATGTGATGTCAGTTGACAGGACTGGTTGCACGGTAGAATAAACAGGAGTTCAAAGAGTTGCTAACGGCGAAATTGCTGGTTTTTCTGAGGAAGATGGTTTACTTTTGTTCAGCGATGATGATGATGGCGATGAACGGAAGATTATGGCAAAAGCAAAGATAGAATGGTCAGAACTGAATGGGGCATATGGACAACACCCATTGTCTTCACCTTGAAGAACTTACATCAATCGTATCAAATATGATAATAAGAAGATCAATTTGTAAAGTTTGATAAAGTAATTTGTGTGATAGAAGTTGCATCTTATCGCTTGGACGTTCGTTACGAGTAAATAAAAAAATAAAATTTTGATTCGTTTTTGAAACCAGTGCGAAACGGACAATAAAGAGGTTTCAGAGAGTTTTATTTCAGACCCATCGTCCATACGTCGCTCCGCTCTCTTTTATAAGTGGTATCACTTTTATCTGCGCACCAAACATGAAGAGAGAAAGAAATTCAGCATTTCTCTTTTGCCTACCAGTGGCAAAAGTTCCTAATGGATTTGTGGTTGTACTATCGTAGTTGAATAATTCTTTTTATTGTTGCTGATTGTGGATCCTACTGTGAAGCAGATAAATCGAACGAAACCAAAAGCGACAGCAATCATTATGGATCATGCCGATACAAGCACTGCTGCCGCTACTAATACTAGCGCGATGATTAGTGTTACCAAACACAACGCCACAGCAGCTGCTGCTGCTTCTCCCAGAGCAGTGAGTCTCCTGATCGAAAATCCCGGCAAGGGTAAGAACTGGGGACCCCTATTAAGGTGTTGCGCCGCCTTTGGGATCGAAACCATCTACGTTATTGGATACGACCAATGCGACGTTCGGGGATCCCATGGTGCCTCCAAGCACGTTCGATTGAAAGCCTTTCCTACCGTCGGACAGGCTTCTGCGGCGATTCGAGCTGGTGGATTCGAGCTGGTGGGATTGTTGTCACAGCCTCCACTGGGCAATGGCGGCTGGGATTGCGATAGCAATGATGATGATTATGACGAAATTCGAAGCGTTGTGAAAGAAGAATTCTATTACGAGCCGGCAAAAACGAAACTGGAAATCGTTCGGATAGCAGCAGCAGCAGCAGCTCGCAAGAATGGTGATGACGATACTGACACCAAGGAAAGAGCTACAAACCACAATTCCGATGCCACTACCACTACCATAACTCCGTACCACAACAAACACTCTGTTCCGGTGCATTTGCGGAACAAGCTCCCCCCAAAGCTGTGTTTGGTGGTCGACAAAGTCAAACGCGGATTGCCGTGGTCCCTGGCCAACCACTGTTCCTCCTTTGTTCACATACCCCACTTCAATTGCAATATATCATCGAATGGTGGATCCATGCTGACCCTCGAGGCTTCCGTATCGATCGTCTTTCACGAGCTTTGCAATGCCGGATGGGTTGGTCACACGGAGAAGAATGATGACATCCATTCTGAAAACGTTGTCTCCAACCAAAGCAGCAACGACACTACCACCAACTACAAGGGACAAAAATACGACGTCGCAAAGATCTACAAGGGGGACCTGGAGGATACCAAACAGAGGCAGCGCAAACGAAAGGAACGGGAGGACAAACTCCAGGCATTGCGAGACGAAGCTGACGACGAGGAGCTTCTGCAATCGTCGTCCATCTTTGGCAATAATACCAACGACGGAGATGATTATTGAGAAACCAGAGAACCAATCCTGCGTACACTCATGCTCCTAGAAGAAGAGAAGTAAAAAATTGGTTCAATTTGACATAAACTATAGATGAACCTAATCAAACGATACGCTACTGATAGATACTAACAGATACTAAAAGACTATAACAAAGTATATGTATTGTAACACTATTTTCTATGTAGGGTGGACCATATATTTGTTGTATTTTTGTGAATGATTTTTTTCATCGATTGGTTTGAGAAATCAGTCAATGATACTTTGTACATAAATGAATCGATTAAGCAATGTGTGTGCCAACCGATCATATCGTTCATTTGTTTGAGTTATGGAATCGAATTTCCATTCCTTTTTTCTAAAATCATCTCTGTGTATGGTATCTTCGAGAGCGCCGCTATTGGTATGCTCAACAATCGAAGATATTCTATATTATTCAATGTGTTTTGGTTTCATTTCGTCGTCCATTGAGCTGCAAAGCAATTAACTCAACAAAACTTGTTGATGGAAAGCTAATGCAAGTTGCCTCAATTCTTTTTGTGAAGTTTTCTACGACGGCGACGACAGTCGCCATATTGGATTGCAACACCATAGTTCCCGTAGTTTACGACACGGTAATTTGATTCTATTTCGAGTTCAGCGACACCGTAATTCGATTCTTCTTCGAGTTCTGGGACTGGTTCTTCTTCAACTTCTGGGACCCCACGGATAGCAGCAATTTCTGATTTAATCATTGCGGCAATATTGCGCATTCGTGCTCCGAAACGTAATCTTCTACGACGTGCAGAATTGTCCCATTGGATGCAGTCCATGCCATAGTTGTCTCCGTTTCCATAATTTCTAGAATTGTCATTATTTATGTCATCTTCGATGTAATTTTCGTCTTTATTCTCTTCAAGAGATTCCCAAGGCAAATCTGGATAGTAGGACCTGAAGAATTCATTGAGAGCGTTTTCATCAAGCACAAAATAGTTAGCAGTCGATCCGTAATTGCCTCCATAATTGCTTCCCAAGTTGCTTCCCAAGTTGCTTCCGTAATTACTTCCATGGGTGGTTCCTGCAAGAGCGCGGTGGTGAGAAATTTCCTCTTTATCTGAAGTAGTGACAGAGAATCCATTGCTAGTGGCAACCTTATTCATGTGTTCAACATCGAATAGGTATCTTTGTTGGCTAACCCCACCAAGATCCTCGATGAGAACATCAAGACAATCATAGAACTTTCCGGGCGTGTGGATAATCAATGGCTCTGTCGTAGTCTCAGTATGAATGAGTGGTAAGTGTTCTCCTTGGGTATCAAACACACAGCCGTCTACAAGACCACGAGGCCATTGATTGTTACCGAACATCTCTTGCTTGTAATCCAACTTGATCATATCCGGAAAGTGGTACATCAAACCTGATAGAACAGCCTGATCATCCTCATAAGCGTCAATATTCAATACATTTAAGAGGTTCATCAAGTCAGCCGGGTATCCAACCATCAGTCCAGCGTTAAGATAAACATCGGACAAATCTTCTCCGGTAGTGTCGAATGCCAAATCTTCCATAAACTCTTGCCAATCATCGAGATTCTTGCTAGGGTACCAAAGACAGTCGGATTTTCCCGAAGAACAGGCACGACTTTTTCTTTCCTTCGTCACTGGATCGAAGTAATCTCTTGGATGAGCGTGAGCCATTGCGGAAACACAACATTGTGCTTCCGCTGACATGACGACTGCGTTTGGAGCATCGGCGGTCAATTTCTTGTACATGTTGACAAAGTTGTCAACAGCAATACTTGCGAATGCTTCGTTGTCTGGAATATTGAGAATCACATCGCGAGCGTCAGCCAGGATAACCAATTTATCCTTGTCTGCGACCTCGAGAAGAGGTTTCAACGTTTGATACTTGTCACCGAATCCGTGGTAGGCCAGCTTTCCTCCAAAAACAGTGGTCTGAAGATTGGCAACCTTGCCCCTTTGCTGAAAGAAATGCAAGGGTGACTTAGGATCGTGTTGCAATGAGGCATCCGTCTCATACATGAGCACGACAACATCATCACGAAACTGCACACCATCGGCAACAACAGATAGGCTACAGATAGCAGAAAAAAACAATCCAAACTTCATCTTTGTACGCCGATTTGTTTATGTTGTGTATTGGGATTTGGGTTGTACTATCGAAATTATTTTTCCTGCTTCAATTTTTATGTGACTGATTTGTAAGTTTAGAGTGGTTGCAGGAATTTTTCTCCCCATTCCAAACCAAAGAACCTGCTTTGTTTCTTTCGAAAAGTCAGAAGCAAACACGGAAAATATGAAAAAATCTTCGCTGAAAGAGTTTCCGTGATTACGTCAAACGAACAACGGCTCAACAAATTCATGATCGCGCGCGCAAGGAAATACGTTATACATTTCTGAATATGGTTTCTAAAATTTAGGGCAAACGATTTTTTCATGCGTTATTTGTTGCTATCATATTTCAAAAAAATGAGATGCTATGCCTGGCCGGCTATTGTAGCATCTGTGATCATTATTTCTTGAAAAATGGAAATTTTTATTCATGGCGCAACAAAAGGTTCTCGTAGCAGCAGTGGCTGGATGGTATGAACGTTTTCTCAAATGAGTGATGCTTGGCGAAGACGCCGGACATTCCAGGTTGTGAACAGCCTCCAGGAACTGATCCCCATTCCAACCTCGTCGACACTGGGTGAGAGCTCAGAAGGGACGCCCCGAAGCGAAACCGAAGCCGCTGGGAACGGAACGGCACTATCCGGAAGCAACGAGGATCTTTCAGACGAGAGAGAGGAAACCAGCCCGTGGGATGCTTTGTTGGAGAACAATAACACATTGATCAACTTGCTGAGTGCGAGGCCGGGTCTTTCAGTGTTGCTGCAGAGAGGATCGGAGAGGATACGGTGGGGAGAATACCCTACAAATGATTCGACTGGAACACCGAACAACCAGAACTCACAATCCCATGATTATAGCCATATTGCAGATCAGAATCAAACAATCAATAATAGCAATAGCGAAGGTGATGGCGAAAACTTTGAAATCGTCGACGAAGATATGGATGGTGGCAACGACGATAACATCCAGGGGCTGTCTGAGTCACCAGACCATGCGTTTCGAGAGCAGATTTTAAATACTATGATGGATAGATCCATATCTATGCTTCGCAGAAGCGGAAACAGTGGCGACAACATCATAGCCAACACAACCGATGTCAAGTGTCCCGTCTGTAGTGAGGTCTTTATCGACTACGAAACCAGCAACCACCCCAACGCGGCAGGGAATCGCCCGGGTAGCACTTGTTGCAGCCATGGCGCACTTTTGTTGTTCACAAAGCTTCACCAATGTCCTATATGTTTTGAGGAAGATATCGAGCCCCCTAATGTGGTTTCCCTGTCGTGCGGACACGTTGTCTGCAGAGAGGATTTTTTCAAGCTGGGCGGGTACATTGTAACGGACGATCCTGAAGGGCGTCCCCACGCAAAGCCAGTGCCTTATCATATGGAGGGTAGTGCAGCCCCAGCACACCCGGTTTGTCCAATGCAATATTGAATTCCAAGCCAAACGACTCCGCGAGCCTGATCGAGCAAATTTACTATCGTCAAAATATCATTGGATGATACGCCTGTGTGATATGTGTACTAAGTAAAATTATAAATTTTGTAATTGTATCAAATACATATTCATTCACGCCGAAATGAATCTACTAGTATTATTTTTGTGCTTCTGCTTTGAATCTTTCACTATTGAGGAGTTTGGTTTTGGGTGCCTTGCTGACCAAAGTTTGTGGGGAGTGCAAATCGTTTTGGCCCCAGGGCTGTTGTGTTGTATGTTGGTTGAGCCTGGGAGTGTGGTTGCTTTGTGCTGTTTGCAAACATGGGGATGGCCCTGCGATGGGAGCCTCGGGCCTTTGTGCCAGACCCTTGCGATGGCACACTATGCATGCGTGGGGCATGGTGGGGGCACACCCCAGGGCCGTGCTCTGCGGGCCTGAGGGGCCATCTCCTAGGGAGTTCATGAACCCATGAGGGGGGGGGGTGCTGGTAGGCCCAGCTTGTGCCCAAGGCCCGCAGGCAGGAGCCAGGCTGGGGGGGGGGGGGCAATGGTGCAAAAGGGGGGAAGAGCCGGCCCAAAGCGGGGTCCATGGGCCTTGGGCGTTG
>Ga0115013_10000411_pt1 | contig 26016 bp, 23 predicted proteins | sample SouAtlMetagenome_2_FD_88686 | JGI IMG/M metagenome (GOLD analysis project Ga0115013, IMG submission 88686) | Marine eukaryotic phytoplankton communities from Atlantic Ocean - South Atlantic ANT15 Metagenome | ecosystem: Environmental > Aquatic > Marine > Oceanic | place: South Atlantic Ocean...
ATAAGAAAGGAGCAATCAGATTTAAAAATGAAGCCTCTTAAGATGTCTTACGGAATGAAGAATAATAAATAATGTCAAAACCTAAAAAGAAATTTGCGGAAACTACCGTGGGTAAACTTTTGTTTGGAGCCGCATCAATTGCAAATCCAGCATTAGGTAATGTTCTTAAAGGCGTTACATCACCTGGGGAAGCTATTGCTGCAATTGGCAAATCAGACGCTAGTAGCGATGATAAAATAAAATTACAACAATTAATATACGAACAACAAAATAAAGAAATGGAGTCTATCACTTCAAGGTGGCAGGCGGACTCCGCATCTGATTCTTGGCTTTCGAAAAACGTACGTCCATTAGTTTTAGTATGGTGTATTGTTATATTCTCACTAGCAGGATTACTTGATAGTGTAGATTCAATACCGTTTCATATAGGTGAAACATGGAATGACACTTTTGAGAAGGTCATGATGGCCGTCGTTTTAGCATATTTCGGTGGACGTAGTGGAGAAAAGGTTACGAGTATATTTAAAAAATAAAATATGCCTAAGATAAAAAACTTTGAAAAAGATTCGACGCTAACTGGAACTGATAAATTATTAGGAACAGATTCGTCAGGAGCTACTAAAAATTATTTATTAAATGACTTAGCTGCATTTATAGTTGGGTCAAATAGTACATTTGTATTTGAGCAAATCAATGCTCAACCCACATGGACTATAAATCATAATTTAGGTAGATTTCCTTCTGTAAGTATAAAATTTTCTAGCAGCGATAGTGTATATACTAATGTACAAGCATTCGCAGGCGTAACATACAATAACAATAACACAATAACAATTAATCTGGCGGCCGCCGAAAGCGGCTTCGCATACTTAAACTAAAAAAAATGGCAATACCTATTTTAAATCACTTAGACCTAAGAAGTGTATCGGAGCTGCGAAATGCAATACTCCATAAAACAACAGACTCGTCTGCGTCAAATGTAGAAGGTAAAATTATATATGATACAGGCGCTAATAAAATAAAATTTTATGATGGTTCGCAATGGCAAACATTAGGAACATCAGATGCAACAGGAGATATAGAGGGTGTAGTTGCAGGAACTGGTTTATCCGGTGGAGCAACTTCAGGAACAGCTACTCTTAATATTGATATATCAGAATTTTCAGCAGTAACACCTGCAAGTGGAGATTCTTTTTTAACTTTAGATTCTGACGGTGCAACAGAACAGTTGACGACTGTATCTGCATTACAAACATACATGCAGAATAACTTAACATTTACAACTAAAAGAACTGAAGAAGAAATTGAAGATTTTGTAGGCGGAATGTTAGGTGGTACTGAAACAGGAATTACAGTAACTTATCAAGATGGTACTGGAGATATTGATTTTGTTGTAGCAGACACAACTGTAGCTGGTGACTCAGGTTCAACTGGTATAACTCCAGGTGATACACTTACAATTGCTGGCGGTACTAATGTTACAACTGCAATGTCAGGTGATACATTAACTATTACAGCAACAGATACAAATACACAATTAAGTACTGAACAAGTACAAGATATAGTTGGTGCAATGTTTACTGGTAATACAGAAACAAGAATTGCGGCTACTTATCAGGATGGTGATGGAACTATTGATTTAGTTGTTACTGATATGACAGCTAATGACAATGACGACGTATCTAATGCAAACTTATTAACTGCTTTAGCTAATTTAGAATCTTCTGGTGGTGCTTCAAATGAAAACATTACAATTGGTACTGATAGTGGTGATACAATAGTAATAACTGGTAACTTACAGGTTTCAGGTACTACTACAACAGTTAACTCAACTACAGTAAATCTTAATGATCATAATATAGTACTTGATAGTGGCAACAGTACATCAGCAGTTATTGATGGTGCTGGTATTACGCTTGAAGGTGGTTCTGGAGATGATGCTACATTTACTTATAACGCTTCAACAAATGCGTTTGACTTTAAATTAGGATCTTCATTTGAAGATATTAAAGCTGCTAAATTTACAGGTACTGAATTAGATATTTCAGGCAATGTTGATGTTGACGGAACTTTAGAGGCTGATGCAATTACGATTAATGGAACTGCAACAGGCGCACTAGCTTTATTAGATACTGTAGATACAGCTCAAATTGATGCCGATGCTATAACTGGCGCTAAAATTGCTGATGATGCTATTAATTCAGAACACATTACAGATGGTTCAGTTGATAACGTACATTTAGCTGGTTCAATTGCAAATGGAAAACTTGCTAATAGTGCAATTACAATTGATGGTACATCTGTTTCATTAGGTGGATCTATAACTACAAATAACACTCAATTATCTATAGCTTCAGCTGCTGAAGTACAAACAGGAACTAATAACGCAAAAGCTGTTAGCCCTGATAGTTTAGCTGCTAAATCTGTACATGCTACAATTGATGTTTCAGATTCAAACTTTACATCTAACTTATATGCTGAAATTACCCATTCATTAGGCACTGAAGATGTAATCGTTCAATTATTTGATTCTAGTTCAAAACAGCAAGTATATGCTGATATAGCAAGAACAGATAAATCTAACTCAGCATCAACAAGTAAAATTAAGGTAACCTTCGCGGCTGCTCCTTCAAACGATATAGAAGTTGTAATTACTTCAATCAAAGGATCAACTGCTGGAAGTGTAGCTTATAACTAATAATAATTAAAATACGGCGGCACTATGGTGCCGTCTGTATTTATTTAAATATATTTATATGGCATTATTTTCTTTAGATATAACACAACCATTAGTTGCTATTACTCATTCAGGTAATACACATACTATAGATTTTGATGCACACGGCAACAATTATAATATAACAGCAACTAACGCAACTAATACAATTGCGTTTAGTAATTTAGGTGCAGATAATATTGGTAAATCAGGAACTATTGTTATAACTAATCCATCAAGCGTAGGCTCTTTAGGTTGGGCTGCGTTGCCAGCAACTGCATATACACCAGGCGGAGGAACTATTTCTTTTGATACAACCGCAAATAAAATAGCTATAATAAGTTATATTGTAGTAGCTTCGAATAAAGTATTAATAAACTATGTGGGTGACTTCGGTAGTTATCCTCAATAAAATATAACTTAATGAGAAACTTCTGGTCACGAATTGATTTTTGGAATACCGGGACTAGCGGGTCTACGAGCAGGTCAACTTCAAGGTCAACTAATACCACGAAGTCAACTACCACTACATTTAGTACAAGTAAGTCAACTACGACTACATTTAGTACTTCAAGAGCAACAAATACTACCACGACGTTTAGCACGTCAAAATCTACAACAACTACATTCAGTACTACTAGATCAACTACAACTACTTTTGCTACAAATCAAAGTACTACAACTACATTTAATACTTCGACTGCAACTACAACGGTATTTAGTACTACTACTGTATACGAAACATCTAGATCTACAACAACAACTTTTAATACTAGTAAATCAACGACTACCACGTTCAATACGTCGACAGCAACAATTACTGCTTTTACTACAACATTTTCAACAAATAGGTCTACAACAACAACGTTTTCAACTTCTAAAAGCACAACTACTACGTTTAATACAAGCACCGATACGACTACAACATTTTCTACAAGTAAGTCTACTACAACTGCTTATACTACAACGTTTTCAACAACAAGGGCTACTACCACTACCTTTGCTACAACTAGAAGCACGACAACAACATTTAACACAACAAGAAGTACAACTACAAGTTATGGCACAACAGTGCCTACAAGCATTAGTACTACAACAACATTTGCGACTTCGAGAAGCACAACAACAACATTCTCAACTCAAAAATCAACTACTACTGCATATACTACTACATTCTCAACTACGAGAAGTACAACTACTACATATAACACTAGTACAACAACTACGTTCAATACGTCTAGATCAACCACTAGAAGTACAATAACTACTTTTGGAACTTCAAGAAGCACTACTACAGTATATACAACTGCTACTGTATATGCAACAAGTAGAGGAACTAGTATAACAACTTCAAGAAGCACGAATGAAACTTCAGGCACAAGTAGAGGAACTAGTATAGTAACAAGTAGAAGTACAGATGAAACTTCAAGCACAAGTAGAGGTACAAGTAGAGGAACTAGCAGATCAACCAATGAAACTTCAAGTACATCAAAAGGTACTTCTAGAGGCACAAGTAGATCAACCAATGAAACTTCAGGAACTAGTAGAGGCACGTCTAGAGGTACTTCTAGAGGTACAAATGAAACTTCAGGAACTAGTAGAGGTACTAATACAAGTACAGTGTTTGCAGCTAATACAAATACAGCTGAAAACACATCCACACAAACTAATACGCTAACGGTATTCGCAGCTAATACAAATACATCTGAATCAACATCATCAGTAACAGGCACTAGTACTGTATTTACAGCAAACACTAATACGTCTGAAAACACATCACAAAATACTACAACTAATACAGCGTTCTTAGCCAATACAAATACAAACACTACTAGACAAACTGGTAATTTAGGTACATACTTTGAAGGCGAAGGAGGAACAGTTGGTGGATTTAATACAAATAGAAGTACTGTATTAAGAAATACAAGCACAGACACACTTACAAATACAGGTACAAATACTACAGGAACAACCAATACAAACACTACAGCTTCATTAACATCATTTGCATCTACAAGTAGTTCAAGTCAAAGTTTCGTATGTTTTGAATTTATTGCAAATACTTATTATGGAACAAGTGTATCAAGTGGTGTTCCGGCTGTTGGTTCAAATGTATATGCTCAAAATAATACAACATTCCCACTGGCGGCTGGTTGGTATGGAGCAACAAGTGCAGCTGGGTTTGCACCAGATACTAGATTCAGAATTACAGGTTCATCAGGTCAGGTTCAAACGGTACAATCGTGTCCAAGTGGATTCTCCGATAGAAGACTTAAGAAAAATATTAGACAATATGGTAAATCAAATAACGGTATAAATATTTATTTATTTGAGTATATAGATGAAAAATATGGTAAAGGAGTATACCAAGGGGTAATGGCTGACGAGGTAGAGCATATAAAAGGAGCTGTTACTGAAATGGCAAATGGTTATAAATCGGTTAACTATGGTATTAAGGAAATTGACGTAGAATTTAAAAAAATATAATTATGTTTGATGAAAGTTTAATAGAAGAAAAAGAGGGGGTTAATTTCGTAATTGAAAAAACAAATGGACATAACCCAGAGGGACAAGCTGTTGTATATTCTAAATGGATAAATAAGGCTAATCCTTCTTATGATATTCGTAAAAATTTTAAACACGAGGGTGAAGTTTTTGCAGGAGACTGTGATCCATGTAACGATGGTCAATACGAAGATTTACCTACAATATATAGTAAATTTAACTGGAATACTTCAACTGTGCTTGTAATGGGTTTATATTTAGGAGTATTGCCACAATATATTATGGATAATAAATCCCCTTATGTATTAGATGTAATAGATTCAGATCAAGAACTAATAGATACAGTAACATGGTTAGATTCAAATATAAATGTTATAAAATCACACCCCTATGCTTATGAGCCTGATAAAAAATATGATATAATAATATGTGATCTTTGGTGTGATCCACAATATATTACAGAAAGCCACGAAACAACTTTATGGAATACTTATAAAGATCATTTAAATGCTAATGGTAAAATAGTAATACCTGTAGCTAATAAAACATTGAATTAAAATGCCACAAACAGCAACATCAGTAAACACGACTACACTTACAACTACTAATACTAATACAACGTATCAGACTAGTACTGTAACTGTATATCAGACATTTACCAATACTACTGTTGCGACTAACACGTTAGAAAATACTTCTACGCAAACTAATACAGTAACTGCGTTTCAAGCTAATACTAACACCGCTGAATCAACATCATCATTAACTAATACTTCAACTGTATTTCAAGCCAACACTAACACAAGTGAACAAACTGGTGTTTCTACAGGTACATCAACTGCGTTTGTAGCTAATACTAATACAAGTGAACAAACTAGTGTAAGTACTAATACTACTACATCATTTAATACAACAACGCAGACAAGCACAGCGTATACAACTTCTTTTAATACTAGTTTTAATACTACAACTGCTACAACAACGTCGTTTGTTACTTCTTTTAATACAACGTTTAATACAACAACTGCTACAACTACAGCATTTAATACGTCGTTTAATACAGCATTTAATACGACAACAGCAACAACTACTACTTATACTAGTAGTTTTAATACGTCATTTAACACAACAACAGCAACAACCACGACATATGTTAGTAGTTTTAATACTAGTTTTAATACTACAACTAATACTGTTGAAAGCAGAAATACTACCACCGCATTTAATACAAGTACAGCTACAGTAACAACTTTTACAACTACATTTGCTACCAGTAGAACTACAACTTTTAATACTAGTACAACTACAACCACAGTATTTAACACGTCGACTATAACAACAAAAAGTACGACCACTACGTTTAATACTACTAAAAGTACTACAACAACATTTAATACCAGCACGGCTACAATAACTGTATTTAATACAACTACAGCAACAACAAAAAGTACGACAACAACGTTTAGCACAAGTAAATCAACAACTACAACGTTTAATACTTCTACTGCAACAGTAACAGCATTTAATACTAGTACTATTACATCTAAGTCAACAACGACTACGTTCAATACGTCTAGATCAACTAATACAACTGTATCGACTACGAGAAGTACAACTACAACTTTTAATACATCTACAGCTACTGTAACTACATTTAATACTAGTACAGTAACCACCAGGTCTACGACTACAAATTATGCAACCACAAGAAGTACCACAACAACATTTAGTACTTCTAAAAGTACAACAACTGTTTTTAACACTAGTACTGCTACACAAACAAGTTTAAGCACAACAACTGTGTTTAGTACAACAAGAAGTACAACAACAACATTTAATACTTCAAAATCAACAACTACAACGTTTAATACTAGTACAAGTACTGTAACAACGTTTAATACGACTAGAAGTACAAATACCACAACAACGTTTAATACAAGTACGTCAACAACAACAACATATAATACCAGTACAACAACTACAACAACATTTGCAACGACTACCGTGTATACTACAACGTTTAATACAGGCTTTAATACATTAACAACTTGGTACAATCCATCAACTAGAGCTTCACAGCCAGGAGATTCTGTGGTACATCCAAGAAGTTAGTATTATATAAAAGCATGTAATTAATATAATATGTCAAATTAAATCAAATTTTATGGAAATGTTTAACAAAAAAGAGCTCGATAAGAGGATTGGGCACTTAAAAAAAGATAGAAAGCTATATAACCTTGAAGATGTTGAAGGTTATGTGCTTAGAAAATGTAGCGAAGTAGGGCTAAAAGCTAGTTATGATGTATTAGCAGATGAAATGCCTTATTTCAAAACAATGGCATATACAGAATATGCTGGATGTTTTTATTTACAACCATTAAACTTTTTAATGAGAAATACTCAGTTGAGTGATGCATGGCATGATACAAGTAAACAAAAAATAAATGATTATGCTTCGTGGTTTGTAAAAAGAGTTGTAGATAATAAGTCTAATAAATATGAGGATAGGGACGAAAGTTCTATAAATACTTATAAACCTAAAGATTATTTGGTAGTTTTACCAGGTTCTAATAAAGTAAGAGAAAACGTATGTTTAAATAGATTAAAACATATTGCTCATTTACATGGTGATAATGTATATTTTAAACCTCACCCAATAACAACACATCAAATTATTGGTGAATTAAAAGATTTTTTTGGTGAACATAATGTATTACCAAGAGATATAAATATGTATTATTATATGCAAAAAGCTAAAGGTGTATATACAACGCATATAAGTGAAAGTTGTATATATTCTATTGTTTTAGGTAAAGATACTTCGCCTATAGACGTATGGAATAATATACAAAGAGGATCTTTTTATACTATAAATAATTATTTATTTTATCATCAAAAAAATGCAAAAGACTTTATAAACAAATCTTTTTCAAATTATAAATCAGGTATTATAAATCCTGAGCTTGATAAAAACTGGAAAGAAAAAGTTGACAAGTACTTTCAATATATAATGTGGAAAAGAGAACAATATAAGGGTTGGTTTGTAGAACAACCACCAAAATAATAAATTAAATTAAATATCATGGGAAAAACTTATAAAAAATCAGCACCTAAAGCTAAAGTAGCAACTGAATTAACTAAAGAAGAATTAGAAATTTTACAAACTATAATTCAAAAGTTAAACAATGGATCAGCGCAAATAGGTAGCTTAGAAATACAAAAAGCCAGTTTATTAAATAGCGTTAGATTAGTTCAACAAGATTTAGCTAATTTTCAAGACGGTATGAAAGAAAAGTATGGAAATGTAAAAATTAATATGCAAACTGGAAAATTTGAATCAAATATAGAATAATCATGTCGTCTCTAGTAAGAAAAATAAGTATAGGAAGAGATTATAAAAATGATGCAATGCACTATGCTGTAGGCCAAGAAGTTTATGGAAATCATATAATACATAGTATTATAGAGTCTGAAGATAAATTTTCAATATTTATTAAAAAAAATAGTGAAGTATTACCTTGGAAAGATTTTAATAAAAATATGGCTATAGCTGTTGAATATAATTTAGAATATTAATGCAAAGTATATATAATTTTATAATTAAACCTAAGAATAAAAGATATAATAATACAAAAAAAATTGGTGATAAAGAATTATTAGTTAATTCTGAAATATCTGATCACAGATATATAAGCCGTAATGGTATAGTTTTATCTAAACCTATATTAGAGCATGGAGAAATACAAAAGGGAGATGAAGTTATTGTTCATCATAATGTATTTAGGAGATGGTATGATATTAGGGGCAATGAACAAAATAGTAAAAGCTATTATAAAGATAATAAATATTTTATAACGCTAGATCAAATATTTTTATATAAAAGAAATAATAAATGGCATGCGCCAAAAGGTTATTGTTTTGTTAAACCTATAAAATCTAATGATATATTATTAAATGAAAAAGAAATACCGTTAAGAGGTATTATAAAATATGTTGATAAACAACTTGATAATATTAATAAAGAAGATTTAGTAGGTTTTACACCTGATAGCGAATATGAATTTATTGTTGATGGTGAAAGATTATATAGAGTACCAACTAATTCAATATCTATTAAATATGAACGTCAAGGAAACGAAGAAGAATATAATCCAAGCTGGGCATGATGCAGTTAAAGAACTTATCAAAGTTGCTAAAGAGCCTATAGTTGAAACTGAAGATGATATATCAGCAGATAGATTAAAAAATGCAGCGGCTACAAAAAAGCTAGCTATATTTGATGCTTTTGAAATATTAAATCGTATTGAAGAAGAAAAAGCATTATTAGAAAATAAACCATTAGAACAAAAAGAAAATGTTTTTAAAGGTTTTGCTGAAAAAAGATCTAAATAATGTATAAGCAAACTTTATATAAGGTTATAGAGCCTATAAAAATAAATACAATTAAAAGATTAAATAAATCTAAAAAGTGGGAATATGGATATAATAAAGAACACGATATTATCATTATATCAAAAACTGGTCAAATTGGCGAAATATATGAAATCCAAAATTTACGTATTGCTTTACCTAAACCCGAAAGCATATGTAAAAAGCATAATAAGTGGATTGCAAAAGATTATCCAAAAGAACTTCAAAAAGTAAAAACTATATTTGATTGGAAAGAGTTGCCACAAGATTTTAAAAATAAATGGCACGAATATATTGAAGATGAGTTTACTAAAAGAGAACAAGGTTATTGGTTCTGCAATAAAGGTGTTGATACTTACATTACTGGTACTCACTACATGTACTTGCAGTGGACTAAAATTGACGTTGGCAAACCAGAGTTTAGGGAAGCAAACAGACTTTTCTTCATTTTCTGGGAAGCTTGCAAAGCTGACGATAGATCCTACGGAATGTGTTACCTCAAAAATAGGCGTTCTGGATTTTCATTTATGGCATCCAGCGAGGCAGTTAATTTGGCAACAATATCCTCTGACTCTAGGTACGGTATATTATCAAAGTCCGGTGCTGATGCTAAAAAGATGTTCACAGATAAAGTGGTACCCATATCGGTCAATTACCCCTTCTTTTTTAAACCAATACAAGACGGTATGGATCGTCCCAAAACCGAGTTGGCCTATCGTGTACCAGCAAGTAAATTTACCAGACGTAAGATACTCGCGAACGAAAGGACCGAGGAGCTCGAAGGTTTGGACACCACAATCGACTGGAAAAATACCGGAGATAACTCGTATGACGGAGAGAAATTATCCCTCCTTGTCCACGATGAAGCAGGAAAGTGGGAGAGGCCAGACAATATCCTCAACAACTGGAGGGTCACGAAAACCACGTTAAGATTAGGGTCTAGAGTTATTGGTAAATGTATGATGGGTTCAACAAGTAACTCATTAGATAAAGGTGGCGAAAACTTTAAAAAACTATATGATGATTCAGACGTTACAAAAAGAAACCGCAATGGACAGACTCGCTCGGGATTATATAGTTTGTTCATACCTATGGAATGGAACTACGAAGGATTCATTGATTCTTATGGAATACCTGTATTCGACAGCCCGAAAGAAAAGACAGAAGATGTACATGGAACACTTATTGATGTCGGGGTCATTGCCCATTGGGAAAACGAAGTTGAAGGTTTAAAGGGAGACGCTGACGCTTTAAATGAATTTTATAGACAGTTCCCGCGTACTGAAGAACATGCTTTCAGAGACGAAACTAAAAATAGTATATTTAATCTAGCTAAAATATATGAACAAGTTGATTTTAATGAAGAAATAAAATTAACTTCAAATTATAGCACAGGTGATTTTCAATGGGAAAATGGTATTAAAGATACAAAAGTAAAATTTGTACCAAACCCCAAAGGAAGATTTAATATAAGCTGGGTACCTTCTGTAGAATTACAAAATAAATATATAACAAAAAATGGTATTAAACATCCAGGTAATGAACATATTGGAGCTTTTGGCTGTGATAGTTATGATATATCCGGAACTACAGATGGACAAGGGTCTAAAGGGGCTTTACACGGTCTTACAAAATTTAGCATGGAAGATGCGCCGGCTAATAAGTTTTTTTTAGAATATATAGCTAGGCCTCAAACAGCTGAAATATTTTTTGAAGATATATTAATGGCATTACATTTTTATGGTATGCCAATACTTGCAGAAAATAATAAACCAAGATTATTATATTATTTAAAAAGAAGAGGGTATAGAAAATACTCTATGAATAGACCAGATAAAATCTGGAATAAATTATCTATAGCAGAAAAAGAAATAGGTGGAATACCTAATTCGAGCGAAGATATAAAACAAGCTCATGCAGCTGCAATTGAAAGTTATATAAATACATACGTGGGACAATTACCGTCAGGAGATTATGGAGACATGTATTTTAATAATACTTTAAATGATTGGGCAAAGTTTGACATAAATAAAAGAACTAAATTTGATGCAGCAATTAGTTCTGGTTTAGCTATAATGGCGTGTAACAGACATTTATATGCGCCAAGAATTAAAAAAGAATATAACAGTACAGTTAATTTTAGTTTTGCTAAATATAACAACAAAGGAAACATTTCAAAAATAATACAATAAATGAAAGTAGCAACTAAAGGTATTTTTCCAAGTCAGGCAGTGCCAGACATTGAGAAAGCAGATCCTAAGTATGGATTACAAGTTGGTAAAGCTATAGAGGACGAATGGTTTAAAAAAGACTCAGGAAGTACCCGTTACTTTGCAAACAGAGACCAATTCCATAGATTAAAACTATATGCAAGAGGCGAACAAAGTGTTCAAAAATATAAAAATGAATTATCAATTAATGGTGATTTATCATATCTTAATTTAGATTGGAAGCCTGTACCTATTATACCTAAGTTTGTAGATATAGTTGTTAATGGTATTGCAGAAAGAGCTTATGATTTAAAAGCATATTCTATAGATAAAACAGCTAATGAAAAAAGAACCAAGTATATGGAGGATATACTAAGGGATATGCGTACAAAAGAATTTAATGAACAAGCTAAACAATTATTAGGCGTAGATACTAGAGTTACAAAAATTGAAACTAAAGATCTTCCTGAAAATAATGACGAGCTAGCTTTGCATATGCAATTAAACTATAAACAGGCTGTTGAAATAGCTGAAGAAGAGGCTATAAGTAATGTATTTGATGTAAATAATTATGATTTATTAAAGAAAAGATTAGATTATGATATTGTAACGTTAGGTATGGCTTGTGTTAAAAATAGTTTTAATACAGCAGAAGGAATAAAATTAGATTATGTTGATCCTTCTGATTTAGTATATTCATATACAGAGTCACCATATTTTGATGATATATATTATGTAGGTGAAGTAAGAAAAGTTAGTATAACTCAATTAAAAAAAGAGTTTCCTCAGTTAACAAAAGAGGATATAAAAAATCTGGAGGATTACGGCACTAATCATAAAATGTATAATAGAGCTTATGTTAATTCAGATTCTAATGATAAAAGCATGGTTCATATATTATATTTTGAATATAAAACTTTTGAAAATCAGGTTTATAAAGTAAAACGAACTGCATCAGGAGCTGAAAAATCTATAGAAAAAACGGATGAGTTCAATCCGCCTAAAGATTCTAGAGCTAGATTTGAAAAAGTACAAAGATCTATAGAGTGTTTATATTGTGGTGTTAAAATAGTTGGACAAGATAAAATTTTAAAATGGAGTAAAGCTGTTAATATGACTCGACCTAAGTCTGATATTACTAAGGTTAAAATGAGTTATAATATAGTAGCGCCAAGAATATATAAAGGTAAGCCAGAATCTTTAGTTAGCAGAATGACATCATTCGCAGACATGATTCAAATAACGCATTTAAAATTACAGCAAGTTCTTTCAAGAATGGTACCAGACGGCGTATTCTTAGATGCGGACGGCATTGCGGAAGTAGATTTAGGTAATGGAACAAATTATAATCCACAAGAGGCATTAAATATGTACTTCCAAACCGGTAGTGTTATTGGTAGATCAATGACACAAGACGGTGATTTTAATAACGCTAAAGTGCCTATACAAGAATTAAGAGCGGGTAGTGGCAGCGGTAAACTATCAAGCTTAATACAGTCTTATAATTATTATTTACAAATGATGAGAGATGTTACTGGGCTTAATGAAGCAAGAGATGGTAGTATGCCTGATGGGCAAGCTTTAGTAGGTTTACAAAAACTTGCAGCTGCAAATAGCAACACCGCAACAAGACATATATTGCAAGCTGGTTTATATTTAACTTTAAAAACAGCTGAATGTATATCACTAAGAATATCTGATGTTTTAGAATATTCTAATACATCAAATGCTTTATTTGAAACTTTAGGTAAATTTAACGCAGGTACCTTAAAAGAATTACATTCTTTACATTTACATGACTTTGGTATATTTTTAGAATTAGCACCTGACGATACTGAAAAACAATTATTAGAAAATAATATACAAATGGCATTGCAACAAAAGCAAATTGAGCTAGACGATGCTATCGATATTAGAGAAATTAAAAACTTAAAATTAGCAAATCAATTGTTAAAGCTAAGAAGAAAGAAAAAGTTTCAGCAAGATAGACAAATTCAATTACAAAATATTCAAGCAAATTCTCAGTCTAATGCACAAGCTGCACAAGTAGCTGCACAAGCTGAAATGCAAAAACAACAAGGATTAGCACAAACTAAAGTACAAATTGCTGAAGCGCAAAACCAATTTGATATAGCAAAAATGGAAAGAGAAGCTGCAATTAAGAAAGAATTAATGGAACATGAGTTTATGTTAAATATGCGACTTAAAGAAGTTGAATCAAATGTAATTAATAATAAAGAAAAGTATAAAGAAGATCGTAAAGATAAAAGAACAAAAATACAAGCTACTCAACAAAGTGAGTTGATTGACCAGAGAAAATCTGGTAAACCACCAAAAAACTTTGAATCTGCAGGATTTGATAACTTAGGTGGATTTGGTTTAGAACAATTTGAACCAAGATAACATTTTTTAACAATTATATAATATTATATTATGGCAGAAGAATTAAAAGCACAAGCTGTAGAAGCGGAAGAACCGAAGTCTGTAGCTGAGCAAGAAAAAGAGGTATTACAAAACGCCGGTGTAACCGTTGAAGAAGACGGTATGTACAAAGTAAATGTAGACGAAGTTAACAAATCAAAACAAGAACAAGATGCCGTTCAAGAACAAGAAACAGAGGATGGCGTGCTACGCGGAAGCAGCGAGAATGAAGAAACTGGGAAAGAAGCCGAAGTGGAACTGCAAGGAGTACGCGAAGAAGAAAAAATAGAAGAATTACCGATAATAGAAGAAATAACCGATGAAACCAATGAAACAAATACAACTGACGAGGCAGGAGTGGATGGAGGCCCTGAAGCTACCGACACCGCATCGGAACAAGAAGAAGTATTATCGGAAGAAGAAACACAGGAATCTAAATTAGATTTACCAGAAAACGTAGAAGATCTGGTAAAATTTATGAATGAAACTGGTGGGACATTAGAAGATTATGTAAGATTAAATGCAGATTATTCTGATGTTGATGATAATACACTACTTATAGAGTATTATAAGCAAACAAAACCTCATCTATCTTATGATGAAATACAATTTTTATTAGAAGATAAATTTTCAATTGATGAAGATTTAGACGATGAGAGAACACAAAAAAGAAAAAATTTAGCTCTGAAAGAAGAGGTTGCAGGTGCAAAAAGCTTTTTGGAAAACCTGAAAAAGGATTATTACAAAGAAGTCAAGTTGGGTTCTAATTTACTTCCTGATCAGCAAAAAGCAATTGAATTTTTCAACCGCTACAATGATGAGCAAAAATCGGCAGAACAATTACTGGCTAAGCAAACATCACATTTTACTAAAGAAACAAATAACGTTTTTAACAAAGATTTTAAAGGTTTTAATTTCAATGTTGACGATAAAAAATATCGTTTCAATATAAAAGATGTAAATAAAGAAAAAGAATCGCAAACTTTATCAAATGTTTTTGATAAATACGTTGATAAGAATAATCTTCTTAAAAACTCAGGTGATTTTCATAAAGCTTTATTTGCGGCTAAAAATCCTGACGCAATAGCTAACCACTTTTACCAACAAGGTAAATCTGACGCAATCAAACAATTATCTAAAGAGGCTAAGAACATTAATATGAATCCTAGAAAAACTGCAGATGGTTATGTTGAAAGCGGTGGTTTAAAAGTTAGAGCAATAACAGGAGATAGTAATTCTAAGCTAAAACTAAAACTTAAAAATTACTAAACTTTAAAATTTAAAAATTATGGCAAACGCAACTTTTAGTTCGTTACCTACTGATATTACTCCTAATGCGAGTAAAGCAGTATTAGCGGACAATTATTTGAACTTCCATGGTTCAGGTGGTGCAAACTGGTCACAGCAGTATTTACCTGAATTATATGCTCAAGAAGTTGAAAGATACGGAAACCGTTCAGTTTCTTCTTTCTTGAGAATGGTAGGTGCAGAAATGCCTATGGCTTCTGATCAAGTTATTTGGTCTGAGCAAGGTAGATTGCATTTAGCATACGAAAACGCAGAAGTAGTTAATGATGGTACTATTACTGTATCAGCGGGACACGCTGTTAGAGTAGGACAAACAATTGTACTATCTGACTTACAAACTTCACCAACTATTATTAAATGTTATGTATCAGAAGTAGGTTCTTCTACTACATTAAAAGTATTACCTTATGTAGGTGGTGCTTCAGTTGGTGCAGTTTCAGGATTTGACACAAAAGATGATAACTCGGCTAACAAGTGTTCATTCTTTGTTTATGGTTCTGAATTTATTAAAGGATCAGGCCCTATGGCAGGATCAGTTACTCCAAACTTTTCAGTATTATCTAACAAACCAATTATCTTAAAAGACAGATTTGAAATCTCTGGTTCTGACACAGCTCAGATCGGATGGGTTGAAGTATCTGGTGAAACAGGTGTTGGCGGTTACTTATGGTACTTAAAAGCTGAAGGTGACACGAGAATGAGATTTGAAGATTATTTAGAAATGTCTATGATTGAAGCTGTTAAAGGAGACTCTAACAACGCTATTGATGAAGCTGCGGCTTATGTCAGTGTAACAGGTCATGGTATTGCTAATGGCGACGCTATTGGATCTGAAGGTCTTTTCTCAGCTATTGAATCAAGAGGTATCGTAGCAGCTGACGCATTTGACGCAGCAGGCGACGTTATTTCTGACTTTGACTTAATTCTAAAAAATCTAGATAAGCAAGGTGCTATTGAAGAAAATATGTTATTCTTAAATAGAGATGCTAATCTAATTTTAGATGATGGTCTTGCAAATGTATCTGCTGGTTCAGCTGGTGGTACTGCATTTGGAGTATTTGAAAATTCTGAAGACATGGCGTTAAACCTTGGATTTAGAGGATTCAGAAGAGGATCTTATGATTTCTATAAGACTGACTGGAAATATATGAACAACCCATCAGCTAGAGGATTATTCAGTGATATTAAAGGGGTATTAGTACCTGCTGGAACATCATCTGTATACGATCAGCAATTAGGGCAAAACATTAGAAGACCTTTCTTACACGTAAGATATAGAGCTTCTCAGGCAGACGATAGAAGAATGAAATCTTGGATTACTGGCTCAGTCGGTGGGGCAACAGCATCAGGAGATGACGTAATGCAAATTAATTACTTATCAGAAAGATGTTTAGTTGTACAAGCGGCTAACAACTTTGTATTATTTAAATAATAGTACATAATATTATAAGGTAACGGGTGCTTCGGCACCCAGACCCTTATATTAGTTTAAAATTTTTATTATATTATATCATGGAAAAAACAAAAAAAGAAAAACCTGTTGTGGCTAAAGCGCCAAAATGGGAATATAAAGATAGACAATATTTTTTAAAAGGCGATAAAGAGCCTGTTGTATATATACTTAAATCAAAAAACATTATGTGGTTTGATGAAGAACTTGGTTATGAAAGAGCTATAACATATACAACAAATCAAAAAACACCTTTTGTAGATGAATTCAAAGGTGAAGCAAGATTAGAACACATTATATTTTATGATGGCGTTTTAAATGTACCTAAGGAAAAACCTGTATTACAACAAATATTATCAGTATATCATAAAGATAAAGATAATGTGTATGAAGAGTTTAATCCTGAAGCAGTTGCTAAAGATGAATTAGAACAAATAAATGTAGAGTTTGAAGCTATGCAAGCAGCTATGTCAATGGATATAGACCAAGTTGAAGCTATAGTTAGAACAGAAAGAGGTTCTACGGTGTCTAAGATGAGCACTAAGGAGTTAAAAAGAGATTTATTCTTAATGGCTAAGGAACAACCTGAATTGTTCTTAGAATTAGCGAATGATGACAGCATTAACATAAGAAACTTAGGTATAAAAGCTGTAGAAATGGGTATATTAGGATTATCTCCTGATCAAAGAACATTTACTGCAGGTAAAAACAAAAGAAAACTATTTACTGTACCGTTTGATGAAAACCCATATTCTGCTTTGGTGGCATGGTTTAAAACAGACGAAGGTATTGAAGTTTATAAAACAGTAGAGAAAAAACTTAAATAGTTTGTTTATAGTGGTTAGGCCGCTATAAGCGGCTTAATCATTATATAAATAAATATTATGGCAATATCAGTTGATAAAGTATATAAAACAGTATTATCAATACTAAATAAAGAATCAAGAGGATTCTTAACGCCTGACGAATTTGAAAAAATTGGCATTCAGGTTCAACTTGATATACTAGAAAAAAACTTTCACGATTATAACCGTGCTGTTGTAAAACACCATAGAGGCATGGCCGTGAATGATTATGGTAATATACCAGAAAAAATTGAACAAAAAATAGATCCGTTTTTTAAACAAGCAGATATTACATTAACAAATGGTATCGGAACATTACCAACAGATTTATTTAAAACAATAAATATTAGTATAACTAATAGAACTATTCAGCTAGAAAAAGTTGAAAAAAGTAAATTATCGTATTTACTATCTTCCCCTTTAACTAAACCAACAAAATCTTTTCCTGTGTATTATCAGAGAGCAACAGATATTATTGTTGAACCAGCATTATCAGACGGTAGTTGGACATTAGGTAATTTACTTATTGAATATATAAAAATACCTGATGAAATAAATTGGAACCACACTGTAAACCCTACAACAGGAGCATTAACGGCTAATGATCCTATGACAGATTTTACATTACATGAATCAGATAGAGTTGATTTAGTATTAGGTATATTAAAATATGCAGGAGTAATAATATCTGATCCATCAGTAGTTCAAGCAGTAAGTGCAGAAGAAGGAAAACAAATACAATTAGAAAATTAATATAAATGGGACTTATAACACAAACACATTTTCAGTACTATAATAATAGTCAACAGTTTATAGCTACATCAAATCAAACAGCTTTTACTGTAAATTTTGATCCTCTGCCTACAGCAGAATCTGAATTTATTGTGTTAGTTAATGGGCAAGAAGTTGATGATAATCTATATACATATAGTAGCCCAACTGTAACATTTAGTAGCGGAAGAACAGCAGGTGATGTTGTTTTAGTAACTCTTACAAAAAGAAAACACGGTAATTATAGGTATATATCTTTGATTGATATAATTAATAACTATATGATGATATATGTTGGAGATGGAAAGTTAATACCTACATGTAAAAGAACAGAAGTATTATTTCACGCTAAAAGAGGAATACAAGAATTTGCTTATGATATATCAAGAATTGAAAAAATACAAGAAATTGAAGTAAATCCTTCTTTAAGTGTGCCAATGCCACAAGACTATGTTCACTATGTTAGATTATCTAGCATAGACGCGGCAGGTGTAGAGCACATTATATATCCTGCTAAATATACATCAGTTCCTTCTCAATCAATATTACAAGATGATGATTATAATTATCTTTATGATGACGATAACACATTATTAACGGGATTTCCTGTAACACAAGATAAATTTAATTCATTTGATCACACTAATTTGTCAGGCGACTTAGCTGATCAAAACCTTAATTATAATGCAGATAGATCTGCTGAAAGAATATTTAATTATGGTGAAAGATTCGGCTTAGATCCTGAGCTATCACAAAAAAATGGAGTATTTATTGTTGATGAATTAAATGGTAAATTTACATTTAGCAGCGAGTTATCTGGTAAACTTATTACTATAAAATATATATCTGATGGCTTAGGAACAGATGATGAAATGAAAGTTCATAAGTATGCAGAAGACGCAATATATAAATATATAACTTATGCTTTAGCAAGCGGAAGAGCAAACTTTCCTGAATATATTATAAATAGATTTAGAAAAGAAAGAAGAGCGGCTATGAGAAATGCTAAAATAAGATTGTCTAGTTACAAAATAGGTGAGCTAGAACAAGTTATGAGAGGCAAGTCTAAACGAATTAAAAATTAATAAATGCCAGAAATAAAAAGTAGTTTTCTTCAAGGTAAAATGAATAAAGACCTTGATGATAGAATATTACCTAAAGGACAATATAGAGACGCAGAAAATATTAAAATAGCAAAGTCTGATAGTAGCAATGTTGGAGCAGCTCAAAATATTAAAGGCAACACTATACAATATACTACTTCTTTAGGCTTACCAACAAGCGCAATTGTAAATTTAAACGATGAAGTATTTCCGCTATGGGACACTATAGGGTATTATGCAAATTCACAAACAGGTGATGTATTTTGGTTTGTTACTTCATTTGCTGGCCCAGCTAGTGATAATGTTTTAGATCATAAAGCTGCTACAGATGTTGTTGTGGGAACTAATGATGTAACTCATGATGATGATACAACAGGGCATAGATTAGTTGAAATAGCTAATGCTTCAAATCATGATATACAAGTTGGTATGCAAGTAACTGGAACAGGTGTTGCATCAAATAGTTATGTACAATCAATATCTACAACTAGTAATGTATCAACAATAAGATTAAATAAAGCTCAATCTGCACAAACAGTATTAGATGGTGTTGCATTAACCTTTTCTCACACTTGTAGAATATATAAAATAAACACTATAGAAGGCACCAGTCCTACTGCAATTATTGATAATAAAAAATTAAACTTTTCTAAAAATCATCATATACATCATGTTAATCAGTTAAGTAATTTATTATTTTGGACTGATAATTATAATCAGCCTAGAAGAATAAATATTGAAACAACATCATATCCTGATGATGATTTCTTTGAAGATAGAATTAGTGTAGCTCAGGTAGCACCGTATGCAGCGCCGAAAGTAAGAATGACAAAAGTATCTGCATCTACAGTTCCTAGCTTACACATAAGAGATAAGTTTGTTAAATTTGGTTATAGATATGTATATGCTAATAATGAAGTTTCTTTAATATCACCTTTTACACAAACATGTTTTTTACCTGGAAAAAATAAAAATATAAATAACGGCAGCTTTAAAGACGGAGACGCGGGTATTCTTAGCTTAACCGAGCGTGCACAAGTTCAAAAAACTACAGTAGTTGATATGATGCAGAATATGGTAAACAGAGTTCGTTTATTTATAGATTTACCAACTGATCAATCAAAAGATAATGTAGCTTCAGCTGATGCTGGTAATACCGGTACTGTAGCGGTAGATGCTCATTTAGTTGGCGCTGCACAATCAAATCAAACTATAAATTCTATATCTGCGCCATCAGGTAGTGCGGCAGGCGTAATTGATAACACAACAACACTGCTTACTGAAAGAGGTGATAAATATACTGTTCATTCTATAACTGAAAACAGTAACTTAGCATTAGATTCAACCATTAAATTTAATGAAGAAATACCTGCTGAACATGCAATACTTCATGGTGAAAAACTATACTTTTTTAAAAGCATTTCTAATTATACAAATCCATTAAATATAAAAAGAGTTGAAATAGTATATGCAGAATCAAACAGCCCAGCTGTTAAAGTTGTAGAAACTATAAAAATACCTACAGGAACAGCTTCTTTAAATGCAATAATAAAACATAGAGTTGATCCAGGAACAGATACAAAAGGTAAATTAAGATATGGTATAGAATATGTATATGACTCATCAAAGCCTATTAAAACATTACCAGAACAAGATATAACAAGAGTTTCAGATATAGTTCCTTTAAAAGCAAAAGCGCAAGAAGTTTCTGGTAATAGAATTATATATGGTAATTTTAAAATAAATAGACCTATAACAAATCTTGTAAATAACAAAGATGAAATTAGTGTAACTAATAGAGATCAAACCAGGTATAATACACAATATTTATTACATTCTGTCAAACAAGCTAGAGAATATTCTGCAGGATTAGTATTGTCTGATAAATACGGAAGACAATCTACAGTGTTTTTACCTACATCAAATACAACTTTTGTAACACCTAAAGGTGGAACAGCTATAACACCATTTACAGGCGGTGCATATAATAATGCTAACAGGTGGAACGGAACAGCTTTAAATATAGATTTTGGCGCTACAATTACTGATGTGTATGACTCGGCTACTAATCCTTATGGTTGGTATTCATATAAAGTTGTTGTAAAACAAGCTCAACAAGAATATGACAATGTTTATGTTCCGTCTTTAATAGATGATTTTCCAACAAGCGATAAAAGTTCATGGGTTACTTTATTTGGAGATAATGTTAACAAAGTGCCTAGAGATATATTAGACGATAGTTTAGATAATACTATTGCAAGTTCTAAAACAAAATTATTACCTAAAATATTAAATGTTGATGCTACTGGTATTGCAACTGGTTTATTAGGCAATGGTCATAAACAACAAAATACAACTGATTTTGTTGAAATAATTGCAATAGGAGAGGCTCAGCAGTTTGGTACAGGTACTGGAACAGTTGCAGAAAACAGTGCGCTTGTTAATAAAGATAGAAACCCTATAGTTGCAGAATTACCAGACGGTTTTGGTGGCGGATCAGGACCTAGCACGTCTAAATTATGTGTATTAGAAACTGACCCTTTTATTTCTGCTTTAGATATATACTTTGAAACATCTACAGCAGGATTAATAAGTGATTTAAATGAAAACATACAAGCTTCATTAGGTTCAACACCTAATAATATAAGTTTAACCGCAAATACATTTGCTGAAAATATTGCAGCAAATACTAATATAGCAACATTAGGTTATACAGATACAAATAATAATTCACCATCAGGCGAAACATACACATTAGAATCTGTAGAAGACGGAGGTAACGTTGATAGAATTAATGAATTTCAATTAGTTGGAGATGTATTAAAAACAGCGTCAGGTTCTGCTCACGTAGGCCATGAGTTTAGGAATAGACCAGAAGACACGTTTACGTTTGAATTTAAAGTAACTGACAGTGGGGGAAATTCTATTACACAATTTAAAACTATAACATTAACAAATGTTGCGCCAACAATAATACCAACTACAATAAACGTAGATGTTCCAGATAATACAACAACTGGTAATTTAATAACAACATTTACAGGTAGCAATGGTTGCGGTAAAACAGGTTCAGCATTACAAAACGGACTATCATTTAGTATAGTAAGCGGTAATGGCCAAGGCGATTTTGGTATTACTAGTAGTACAGGTGAAGTTCATGCAACAGAAGATAGTTGGACAGCTGGGGCAACATACTCATTAGGTATTAGAGTTACGGACGCGGGTGGATTATCGGCAGATGCAACTTTAAATATTACAATTACAGCTTCTACTGTAACAAGATTTTACAGATCACCTGGTAATACATCTCAGTCCGGCGCATGTAGTGATGCAGCACAACAACAAGCTTATCACGATGGTTTAGGAGATTTACCAAGTAACGGTGATAAAGTATATACTAATAATACAGGTACAACATTATTTAACGGACAAAACGCATATTATGTTGCAAGTACAGATCCTGCAATGGCTGGCGAAGCTGGGTATAATATAAGAATTAATTCAAGCGGTGTAGTAAGTAATCCTACATTGTGTTCCGAATAAAACACGTAATAATAAAATATGGCAGATTATTCTTTAAAAGTAGATTTTTTTAACACTTTTATACTTAGATTTGAAGATGAAAATGAATTATTTGTTGAAGAATCAAGAATAAAAGGAGGGTTTAATGAACCTTTTGTTAGCAATGGGCCAAAAGCACATTTAGTTGATGAAAACTATGCTGAAAACAGAAGAGAAAACGCTTTAATATATTCTGGTATATATAATTCACGAACAGATGTAAATCAAACAAATGTATTTAATGCTGCAGAAAAAATAACAAGAGCTATTGATCCACAAAATGGAAGTATACAAAAGCTACATGCTGAAGACACTAATTTAAATATATTTCAAGAAGATAAAGTAAGCTATGCTCTTATAGATAAAGATGCAATATTTACAGCTGAAGGTGGAAGATTAACAGCTTCAGGTGCGCAAGTTATTGGCCAAATAGTTCCTTATAGCGGGAAATATGGTATAAGTAAAAACCCTGAAAGTTTTGCTTTTAAAGGTAATAGAAAATATTTTGCAGATAAAAATAGAGGGGCAATATTAAGGCTATCAAGAGATGGTATTACAGAAATATCTGCAGCTGGTATGCGTGATTATTTTAAAGATAATTTAAAACTAGCTAGCAAAGTTGTAGGTTCTTATGATGATAGCTGTGATCAATATTCAATATCTTTGCAGGGTGACAGTTTGTCAGGGGGGTATGACACATTGACATTTGATGAAATGTCAAAAGGTTGGCCAAGCTTCTATTCATATAAGCCAGATTTTGGATTTAGTATGAATAAAGAATATTATACATTAAATAATAATGATATATGGAAACATTATAGCAATACTGCATATAATAGTTTTTATGGAGTACCATATAGCTCAACTATTAAATTTTTAGCAAACGATAATCCTTCTTTAGTTAAAAACTTTTTAGCTATAAATTATGAAGGCGATGCTAATTGGAAAATGAAATCAGCCACAACTGATTTAAACATGGAAGCTTTTAGAGTATATGGTAATAATGATAATACAGATGTTGCAGGAGTTAGCTTAACAGGAGATATACTACCTAAATTTATTAAAAAAGAAAACAAATATTATGCACAACTAATGAATAAAAATCCAGGTACTGGTGAAGGGCAAGTTATAGGCGTTGCAATATCAGGTATAACAGGATTTTTTAGCACAGTTGAAATGACAAATGGTTCTGATTTAGAAATAGAATTATTTAATGTATCGCATACTATTGCAAAATCAAGTTAAAATGGAATTTAATATACGCAGACTCGATAAAGAGTTAGATTATGAAATGCTATCACAATGGTGGAAAGCATGGAAATGGCCTCCGGTAGCAAAAGATTTTTTGCCAGACACGGGGTTTATAGTTGAAAAAAACGATATAAGTATAGTTGCTGGATTTGTTTATATGACGAATTCTAAGGCGGCTTTATTTGAATGGGTTATATCTAACCCAGAATATAGAGAAAGTGACAGAAAAGACGCGATAGAGCTGTTAATTCAAGCCGTAGAGCGCGTTTTAAAAGACCAAGGAATAAAATACGTATTTTCAATAGGTAGAACTAGAAGTTTAATAGAAACACATAAAAAATTAGGATGGAATGTTGATGAAAAACCATCACACGAATTAGTAAAAAATTTATAAAATATGGCAATAGCAACAGCAACAGCAATTATAGGCGGTATAGGTTTAGCTGCACAAGGAATTGGCGCAATTAGTGCAGGCAAAAGAAGAAGAGATGCTAGAGACGCAGCTACTAGAGCCCAAAATAGAGTAGCTGCAGAAGAAAGAAAAAGGCAAACAATTACAAACCCTTTTGCTGGTGTACAAGATTTGTCAGGTATGATTAATAATCCATTTTCTAATTTACAGGTTTCTACCCAAGCCGCAGAAATGCAAGCAGATGAGGCTGATGTATCTTTAGCTAATACATTAGATACATTAAGAGCAACAGGAGCTGGATCTGCAGGTGCAACAGCTTTAGCGCAAGCAGCTTTAAGAAGTAAACAGGGTGTATCTGCAACAATAGGACAACAAGAAGCAGCTAATTCAAGATTAAGAGCACAAGGCGAACAAAGAGCCCAACAAATGAGAATGGCTGAAGCGCAAAGATTACAACAAGCTGACGTACAAGGGCGACAATTTATGTTCCAAACAAGAGAAAATAGAGAAATGCAAAAGCTAAATAGATTAGCTGGTTTAGCTACACAAGCACAAGTTAATGCGCAATCAGCTGCAGCACAAGAAACCGCAGCATTTGGTGCTTTAGGGGGAAGTTTAATGGGCTTAGCCGGCGAATTAGCATAATAATAAAATAACTATGGGAGCATACGATAATCCAAAAATAATACAACCACCTAACTATGTAGAGATATTTATGAAGAGCTTTGCTACCAGCCAAGCTTTAGTTAAAAGTGGATTTTCAGAAAAAAGAAAAAAAGAAAAAGAAAAAGAAGGGAAACTAGATAAAGCATATGATGATACTTCAAAATTTAGACGACTAGGAGGATCTATAAATGCTGGTGATTTAACAGTTAATGTTAGAAGACAAGCAAATGAATTAGCAGATGGCTTCAACGCTAATGAGCTTGCTTATATAGATGAAAAAATTGATAGAGCTACTTATAATGCTAATAAAGATAACTACTATGGTAAATTACAATCTATGGTTGATATTGGAGGTGAATTAAGTAAAATTGATATTGAAAAAATAGA
>Ga0115013_10000412_pt1 | contig 26014 bp, 22 predicted proteins | sample SouAtlMetagenome_2_FD_88686 | JGI IMG/M metagenome (GOLD analysis project Ga0115013, IMG submission 88686) | Marine eukaryotic phytoplankton communities from Atlantic Ocean - South Atlantic ANT15 Metagenome | ecosystem: Environmental > Aquatic > Marine > Oceanic | place: South Atlantic Ocean...
CGCTCGAAAAATCTAGAATGCTTCGAATTTTGCTTCTTCTCGCAAAAGATTTTCTCACTACACAATCTTGAAGACCATGATGGAAGAGAGTAAAATTGAACAAGCTTCAGCTCCGGCTGGAAGCACAGAAGGCGGAGGCAGAGATTTCGTTGACATGGTTTGTGATCCGTGTGGCCTTGTTCCTAATAATCTCGAAAAGGCCTTGGCACACAAGCAAAAGATGAAATTGTTACAGGAGAAGGTCGCTTGTCCCGCAAACACTACAGCGGCAATGGATGATACTCCCGAAGATGAAAAGGCAACAGATATTGCAGCTTCGTACTTTAATATTGACTGCTGTGGAAAGGCCCCAGCAGCTGGTGACGAGGTCGAAGTAAAGGAATTTCCAGCCGAGAAAATGTTGACTGAGGAAGAGAACATTGACGTAGAGAATCCAGAGGAACAAATCGTGAAGAATGAAGACGAAACTTCTATGGGGGCAGGCACCAACAGCCAACAAACTCGATCATTAGCTGATATTGCCGCCAAAATGGATGAGATTGATCTGGAAACAGCCGCCGAAGAAACCGCCGAATCCGAGGATGACAGCATCCAAAAATTGGGCAGTAATCAGGTGTGGTACAAAGAGCCTTTATATGCAGGTCTCATTGTCTTTTTTGCTTCTTTGATTATTGCCATAATCGTTCTGGTGATTCTTCTGATCGTTAACAGAAACTAACGTGAGGTCCGCAATCCGGTTACGTTGTCACTTGACCGAAGCATTTGAACGGCTTCGATCACAATGCAATTCACATTGCATCATACAAGATTTTCAAAGATGGGATGAAAATCTTTTATTTTAGATTTAGTAAATTATAAATAAATTTACACGAATTTCAAAAGACAGCTCTATTTTTTTAAGGAAACCTGACAACAGATTGAGCAATGCAAACATCTTTGTTGTAGTCTGCTATTTGTTGGATTGCCAAGGGGATGTTTCCACAATTCCACAGAATGCGTGACCTTTGGGGTTGGATCTTGACCCAAATCCCACGTGTCCATTTGCCTTAACATGGCACCTATGGGGCCACATACGGGCATAGCTCCACTGGTTGGGGGGCACCAACCACACTCCTGCAAGCCCCCATGGCATGGGCGATGTGGCCTTGGGGGAACCATAGGTTGCTCTTAGCGGAGGGGGTGCCAAGCTGGATGTTAGCGAGAATGACTGGGTCAATTGAAGATGGTAGGAGGTGAAGGTGGGGTGAGGAAAGTTGCTCCCCGCAGGACAAGTGCCCCATGAGCATCTTGCCAGTCCCCAGCGAGCAAGTGCTGTGGACAAAGAACTCCTCTTCCACCACAAAAACCGCTCGTGGAACAATCGCGCGCATCTCTGTGGAGAGCCGCAAAAATTGAATCAAAGATCTCCTCGCTAAAAAATGACATTTTGACTTTCATCTGTCTTGAAGACTTCGGCTACACAACTTGCAACACTATAAACGAAAACGCTGCGAACAATATGTCAGACGATTGGTGTACCATTGAAAGTGACCCGGGTGTCTTCACCGAGCTGCTCAACGATCTGGGCTGTTCAAACATCCAGCTTGAAGAATTGTGGAGTCTCGACGAAGAAACCTTGACGGCAATGAACGACACCCAACCCATCTACGGACTCATCTTCTTGTTTCAATGGCAGTCAAAAAGTGCTGCGGATGCATCGTCCGAGGGCAAAAGCGAGCCACTATCAGAAGATCAAATCCCTGATTCTTTGTTCTTTGCTCACCAAGTGACGACAAACGCATGCGCCGTAAGTAAATTGGTTGATTGAAGATTGTTGCCCACGTTCCAATCTCATTTTGCTTTGCTGTACCTTTCTTCTTATGGATTTTTGTTTTATGCATGCAAAATATTGTAGACGCAAGCGATTCTATCAGTTGTGTTGAACCAAGGCGAAGATGTCGAGCTGGGATCCACTTTGAAAGAGTTCAAAGAATTCACGGCTTCATTTCCACCTGCTCTGAAAGGAGTGGCCATCTCGAGTAGCGAACCGATCAAGAAATCGCACAACGCATTTGGTCGCACGGATGCGTTTCTGAATGATGGGAAATACGTTTCTCGATCCAATCAATCAGAGGACGTCTTTCATTTTGTAGCCTATATTCCTCACTCGGACGGAAAGGTATACGAACTTGACGGCTTACAATCGGGACCAATTGTTGTAGGGAAGTACGAAGACGAAGATCAAAAAGGCGACGTGCCTAGAAGCACAAAATGGCTTTCTGTGGCCAGGGATGCTATTCAGAAGAGAATGGAAGGGGATGCTATCAAATTCAATCTTATGGCTGTAACGAAAGACAAACGATTGGGCCTAAAGGAAAAGATTGAGCAGAACCCTACCGATGGAAGTCTCATCCATAATTTGAACATGGAAGAGGAAAAAAGAAAAAACTGGGAGTTGGAAAATCAACGTCGGCGTCATAATTTTGTGCCTCTCTGTGTCTCCATTCTCAAGGAATTAGCACGCGCAAAGCAGTTGCCATCATTAATGGAAGAAGCAAAAGCACGTAAGCGCCAGAAGATTGCTGACAAAAAGTGATAGTTAGGAAATAATTTTTGAATAAAAGTAGGATAAAGTATTCAATTTTTTGTCCAATTTGTCTAAGTTGGAACAACGCGGGTAGATGATCGGAAGGTCGAAGAAAAATGACCGGGAAATTCAAATTAATAATTTGTGTGCCGCAATTGAAATATCATCTCGATATTTCTCAAAAGGTTCTTTATCCCATAATTGAGATGCTTTCATGATTAGTTCTCTGGCAGCTTCAGTTCCAGGGGTTGACACAATATTTCTCTGTTTTTCCCCGGTTGATAGAGCTTTGGCAACCGCTTGCGCCACTTCTTCTTCCGATAATTTGTCAAAATCAATCAAACCATCTGTTGCTACCACTACGATATATTCTTGATTCTTATCGAAGAGAGATAGATCTAAAACATCAGTATCTGGCTCAGCGATTACTCCAACCGAATTGCCGTCGTAATCACCGAAACTTCGGCTCATTGCCAAAGCGGTAACACTGTAAAAAAGGTCTCGAGAGTTTTTCATAGGGATCACCACTCGTGCAGTGGCACCTTCGAATGGTGGTTCAATTATTTCACCTCCTTTCTCTTCGATTCTTTTTCGTTCGCTTGGATCATCTGGTTTGTGAGGCTTTGTGGAATATATAATTTTCGGCGTGCTATGAACGTTATCGTCTTTTTTGTAACTTGCAACAAATGCCACCGAGTCGCCAACATTGGAAATGTATAACGAATCGCCTTTCTTGAGTACACTAATGCCAGTGCAACCTGCAGTTCTCAAAAAAATCGGTATGGAATCGTTGATTTCTAGAAACATGGTTTTTAGGAGATCTTTCACGAACGTTGTGTTCTTCTTTTTAGATGCACTCTCCAAAAGTGGTTTGGAACTCTCATCTTCCCACTCTTTACCTATGCGTCGAGCAAATTCGGAACTGACATATTGCGACACCATGTGTCCGTGGTTACCATGACCATCAAACAAGCCTATCCACCAATCGGGGTTAACATTATTCTCGCCGTGAATAGTGTTGTCTTGCCTCGACATAACAAGCACTCGATCTTGATTGGGTGTTCTTTGTCTTTTTTGGTTTTTTATGAAGTGAGTGTTATCTTCCTGGTTGAATTTGTACCCTTGACGCGTTAATATTAGTATATCATTATTGCCGTCGAGATGAAACTCCTTCTCTTTGGTTTGTTTTTGTTCTATTTCCTCTTCGATATCGGCGGTTGGAAGCTGTATTGTGGCGATCGAATAATATCGGTACAACCCAATCACAGGCTTTCCTGCTTGTTGTATCCATTCATCGAGGGTTGATTGCCCCGTTAACGATCTATTGGGATATAATGTAAGCGTCTGAAACTCTATTTTACTTCCTGCTCTGATGTTTTCTGTTTCAACGGAGGAAAAAAACACGGAACGAACGAGTTTGCACTGAAGATATAGTGCGATGGTCACAAAAGACAAGGCAAATCCCTTAATAAGTGAGGCATAGTTGAAAATAGAGTATTCCGGTGATTTCGACAGGCTTCGATTCACTTGTTTCATCGCTTGCATCATGAATTGGCGGTTGGGTGGTTTCAAATAGCAAGGAAGAAGACGACGTCAAGAAACTAGCACCATGACATCGTGGATCAATGAAAGTAACTTGCCTCAGATTCATTTTGAAAAACTCAAAAGTCACATACGATTGTGTACTGCTTATGCAATCTACTAATCATACTATGACAACGATTCTCGATTTCTGAATTCCGATAAATTCTTCTTTCCATTGAAGAGTCCCCACATGAGCCATTAATTATGGCTTTTGGCATCCCTAACGCAGTTCCCGTGCTTGACACGTCGTTAAAAATTTTATTGCATCTTTTTGTGTTTCGAATTTGGGACTGCTGACGCCTTCTCGATTTATTGCTCCGTCTGTTTTTGTTTTTTCGGCAATCATCAGATGCTTGAATACCGTGCACTATTATGTACTCAATCCAAACATAGGGGGCGATTGTTTGTTTTGATCTCCTTTAACTTATTACATCACCTCAACCGGCAAGTCACAACAACAAACATAATCACAATTATCGAAAGAAACGTTGCATGTCATCCAATGCATCCTAATGAAGCGGTCAGATATCCAAGATATGCCACCGAATTCTTCAAGCAACTCGCCGAGTAAGAACAACCGAACCTTCTCGATGAAGCGAAAATCACCCGGCGAGAAGGGGAAACCCCCCAAACCACGCGTGTTGATAAAGGAGCTGAACGATAACGACGTTCTTCAGGGGAGAGGTTCTGGATCCATGCAAAATACCGGGAATATCCGATTCCGATCGCTGGTGGAAGAACTCAGACCAGCATATGTCGCCACTTCTAGCAGAAAAGAAAAGGCGAAGATGATAAGCGATATGGTTGCGTTAATTCAATCAAGGAATGGCCGCTTTCTCCAGCGTTTGTGTGACAAAGAAGTTGAAGAATTGGGCCTGGACATTCCTAATAGAGATGATATTGCGCTAGAGGAACACTACGTTGAAATGGATGATGAAGAAGCAGCCGAGAAGGCAAAGCAGGCAATTCGATACGTGCACTATAAGAAGGTGCCGTTAGAAGAAGAACGGCGGAAAAAAAGAGCGGCTGACAACAACTTTTTGACTGGAAACGGGAACAACGGAGTTTCTCGTAGAGTTGACTATGGTGGAAATTCATTAGCATCAGCAACAATCACTCCCAACATGACAAATCAACTAGCCCAACCGCAACTGTCGCAATCCAATGTCCAGCCGGGAGTCACAATTTCTCCACAGCTTCAACACACAGATTTATCTCAGTTACTAGCTTCTTTGCAGAACCCACAATCCGCTCTTGCTGCTCAATTATCCGGGAATGCATACACGGCGCCGCACACTCAAGGTCATTTATCGATGATTGGTAATATCCAACATCACCCAAATACCATCCAACGACTTGCATCGTTACTTCCAAATAGTAATGCTGCTCTGCAGCAGAAAGTTACTCATATACCAACATCTACTTTGCTAGATAATTCTGCCAATCAACAAAATCTACCGCAGCAACAAGCACAAATGAATGTTTTGTTGCAAAGCCTACTTCAACAGCAGGCAAATGCACAATCAAATTCAGTCGTACAGACAATCCTTCAGCAACAGCAGTTAAATTCGGCCTTACAAACACTACGGCAGCAACAACAATTAACTTCCACGGTTCAGTCTCTGCAGCAATCACAACATGCAAGGCCTGATTCGCAGATACAACAGTACCTTCAACAGGCAAAGACCAACTCTATTTTGTCATCTTTATTGTCGACACCAAATGCAAATTCACAAATGGGCTCTGTTCCTAACCCGTTAATAGCTCACCCGACAACTGCTGTTAGTTCAGCAATTACCAAATCCCAACCATCGCTGCAGACTACCAATGCACTCCTTACATCCCTTTTATCGACAAACAATCCACAAGCATCACCTCTTGAGCAAAGTGGAAAGTCACTCGAAGGGTTACTCCCTTCCACGAACGGTACTAACGTTCTTTTGTCTCACCTCAGTCAGCAACAGCAACAAAGTCAAGGGTTATTAGGGACAGGTTTGACTCAGGAAATACCGAATTTGGCTAAGAATGTCAGCAAGTTGCTCGCTGCAAATACAAAAAATAAAAACCAGGGAGAGACGGATGCAAGTAACACGGCTGAGAATACAGCAAAGGTTGAGAATACTGCCAAACGACCAAAACTTTCAACAGATTCAAAAGATGCAGTTGATCAAGTTGTTTGAAAGATTGAAGGCACTACGGTAAATTTTAGATTTATATATTCAATGTCACAGGGGAAGGGAAAATATGATTTTTTTCTCAAATTTATAGTACATTTAGTCATCTCGTTGTAAATTAAAAGTAAACATGTTTCGACAATATGAATTGCCTCAAGGTCGATTCTGCTCTTCGATTTTGGGTAGACTGGTTTAGTTACAATATTGATGGCATATTGAAGTATACCAAAATTTTGTTATACAGCTCACGAATCCTCCTCATTGTTTATGTATCTGTCGTAGATGATAACCATTCCGTAGCAAAGGCCAAGGCATGTTAACATCGAGGCTGTCAAAACGGCGAAAACAGCGAGAGAAGCGCCAAAGTAAAGATCAATCATACTCCACACAACGAAACAGCCAAAAACTATTCCAACGTGAAATCGAACACCCCCAAGGAATACTTCACGCTGGGATGGCTTCGACAACAAATCTCTTTCGGAACGGCTTGATCTCATAAAATAGTTCTGCAAGAGCGATTGTCCTTGACTTCCTGTCAATCCTGAGTCGATCGCGATACAAATTGCGGGAAATAGAAGCCACCAAGATTGCGAGAGAAGAAAGAAAACAAAGAAAAATAATCTATACGTCTTTTCCATCCATGATGCTTCAAAGTCTACTTCTGAGGCGCCATAATAAATCGCAATGATTGCTGTTGAACCAAGACTAATAGTCTGGATGGCGAAGCCTAGCCAAAACCCATTGAGAAATTGCCAGCTTGTCAGAAGCCGCCGCCCCCAACAATTGAAGAAAGAAGTGCTGCTTGAATTCTCAGAATCGTTCTCGGTATTCAGAAGCAAGGGTTGCTCTATATCATTATCGAGAAGAGGGATTGCTGTGTAGATTGAAGGTTCCATTTTGGTATTCTTGGATAACTTTCGTGACAATAGATGGCTGTTTGCTTTTTTTCTTTCGGATTTTGTGTTGTCAAGAAATCGTGGGTTTTTAAACGGGAATGTCGTTGTCTGATTTCTTCTTCCCGTGTCCGTGACGCCAAAGTGCTCGGCTCGCGCGCAGGATTCTAACGTTCTTTTCTTCTACCTGCTGTGTTGCGAAACATAGCTTCAAGCAAAACCTTAAAATCATAAACTTTTGATGTCAATGCAAAGGAACATATACAATTAGATTAACATGACTGGGGCTTCGCTTATATTTGTTCATTTCAATTTAGCAGCTCTATGATAGGTTTATTTTAGTTCAACTTCATCGTCAGAGCTTTCCGACTTTTTTGCCTTGGCTACACCAGTCGTTGCTGAATCGTTCTCAGATTCTCCAACGTGTAATATTTGATCTAGAGGATGCTCTTCTCCAGAATCAATCTTTGCCATAAGTTGTGTTTGATGTTCGAAATCTTGCATCGTTGAACAACCGATTACTATCCGCGAAAAGCACTTGTCAGTCAACATGTGCCGAAGTGCATAGTCCTGTAATGTCATACTTTGAGGGATGTCTGGGTAGGTAATACCTGTACTTTTGTTGTCTGCAGTTTCTCCTTTCTTTAGCACCTCTCGTGTTTTAGTAGCAATGGCGTATCGCACTGCCACAGCATAAGCCGCAAAGTACGCCTATATCATGAGCAGTAAGCGAAAAGTTAGTTTGACTCTTTCATCATTGTCGTCAAAGCAATATTGAGAAAGACAGATCTTATTATCAGTTTTGACCCCTTACCTGCAAAACATCTGAAGTTTTATCGTCCATCAATTCAAAGGTATCGTGTATGAGAGGAATAATTCTTCCATACAGTTCGTCCTCGTGAGCCGCAAAGGATCGAATATCCTCCAGCTGATTGTCCAAATCATGTATCATGCTCTGCATTAATTTGCATCCATCAAGTGTCTCTCGTTCCTCCATCGTTAAGTCTCGCTCTTGCTTGAGCTCTAGCAATTCCTCAGCGTCAAAATGTGACATTGCAGCTTGCAGAGTCGTTTGATATATTCCCGGGATACCAGTCATGTCGTTTGTATAACGAAGGCCCTTACCTGCCCCGACACTACCACCGTTCTGAATGGTTCCAACAGAATCATCCTCAAGTGTGGGCAACGCATAGTCCACGAGCCTGAAAGGATATCCAGTGCCAGTTCCTAGATCTGGATAGCAAGTTAATGGACGCATAGCAACAATATCCACATCTAATGGAGATGTTTCTGATTTAATTTTTCTAGCCATGTCCCATCCATTTGTCTCCAATAGATTGGCTGGAAGCTGGATTGTTGATAAATGGTCGTATTCTTTAGCTGCTTGAATGACCGAGTCGGCGTCCAAGAACATAGGATGATTATCTGCCTTAGGGATACCCAAGCCATTGCTACAAACGCCGAATGAAATTGATTTCTTTGAATCGTTAAGGGAATATTCTTGGAGAACTTCCATAGCTGGAGTCCAGCGACTTCGAATAAATTCTTGTCTTTCTTCGGAGGTTGCATTCGGATTATCCTTAATCAAATCAACGACTTGAACCTCTGGATTGTGAAGCAAAAAGACTAGTCTGAGATTCTCCATTTCTTGAAGTTCCAAAAGAGGAGACGACTCAACTGCTTTGAGAATATAGTCCGCAGAAAGGTTATGTACAACGTTGTTTGGTGTGTCGTACATCGCGTTGCTATTGCTTCTTTCTTCTTCCGATGGCTGAGTCAATATGACATCTCCAGGTGTAGGTTGGTTGCCACTACCATCTGAACCAGCACCTTCTGACTGTTGATCGGTGGCGTCTAGATTTCGATACCCGAGACGGGCTGTGACAGTAATGGGCGATGAAAGGAAGTCCGAGTTGCGATCGAGCGAACTTTGAATGGCTCCAATCATAGCAATGTCACCACCTTCTTGACCTGCCACTTCAAAGTAGGAGACATTTTTTGACAAGGCCTGGTATATCAGTTCCTGGTAAGACTCCGGATTGAACTGCCTCCAATTTTGCCCCCCAAGTCCATATCTTGACAAGGTTGGCTGTCCACTAGTTGTTGTGAACAAACGGCGACGCGTCGCGCGGATTATCGACTTCGACTGTGTGTACAAGAATGACATTTTTGATAACTTTATCCAAAGCCCCTGGTGCAGGCGATGTTTGCCAACTTCGCAGAGTAGTGATGGTTGTGAAGATCGTTTTATAATACATCAGTATTTCCTCTTTCGGGCGAGCGTAGTAAGTAGAAAGCATTGAGTCACGAATGCTCATGACTAGTTTTGAGTGACCAGGTTACAATTTTGTGGATATTGCATAATCTACATCATATGAAGCAGTCAAAAAATACAGCATGGCTAAATATTGTTAGGAATTATTCCTACCGTCTCTTCTAGACCTATTCTGGTTGTCACCGCCTCGGCTTCGACTGCAAAAAAATGGGCTCTCATGTATCGAATGGATGCAACCGGGAGCAAAAAGCAAAATAAATTAACGACGCAATAAGCAGCATTTATCATCCCAAGAGCATGCCCAATTCTACCCAATGATAAATCTACGCTAGGAAATACCCACTGCCACAAATATACTAAACGGCTTGCGTTGTAGGCAATTGGAACTAGAATGCGGATTGGGAGCGGTACCTATTTTCGGAGGAAGATGAAAATTGAGTAATTAGGTTAGATATCATGTACCCACAATAGGTTCGCAATCTTATATCCGACATTCGTACATGTGTAATTTTCACCCCCTTCTAGGCTTGATAGATCATAAAATCGCTGCATTCTCTCGCACTTACCAAATTTTGTTTCGTTATAACTTCGGTGATCATTTGGCAAGACATTATAAATAAAGGTCTCGCTACGACACGAGAAGTTTCGAGCTCGATACCAGGTACCCCTCGCAGTGCCGGGAGAAGCATAACCGATAACAGCCACGCTAAGGGACCGATCACTCCCACGAGAGCGCCGAGTTTCAGCCATCTCCGGTACGTAGAACTGCGCTCGAATCGCATTCCCAAAGGATGTTCAAGGATCATAGGAACGTGACCCTGTGGTGGAATAGTAGGCAGAACAGGCGCACCGCCATCTCTTTCAGATTGTGCTACCATCTTCAAAATTGTAAAGTAAGCCGTCCAAGAGGCTACCAACGCCACGTCTATCGGCCTTACCATACCCCGTAAAAGCAATGATAATGCAATAGCAATGGGTATCTTACCAATCGATCCACTTTTGTTTTCACTCGCTCTTTTTTCCTTAGATGCAGCCCTTTTTAAAATGCGCTTGATATAATTTTTAGTGTGGCCGCCTGATTCGGCGGTTAAGCTTTTACCATTGTTTTCTGAGTCTCTGCCATGGCTTTCTGCTTCAACCCGAGATTCATGCGTCGACTCCTGTTTGGCTTTTTCAATTGCAGCGGTAGCAGTGTAAGGGACTATCCCATTTGGGAATGAGTCCGATAATTTGATAGCATCGTTGTTTGACTCTGGCCAAATATCTGCGTTTTTGCCGTACACATTGTTCGCAGCCGATAGAATCAGTGAGTACGACGAGGTAGTAGGTAGTACCGCCCTTGTTGAACCAAAGGGATTTATTCTTGGGGTGTGTGTTGGCGTTTTCATCCGAGAAGCCCTATCAATGTTTGCTGGCGATGGATGCAATGCACTTGTGCAGTAGAATCCCATGAAGTATCCAATCAATACCCAGGTGCAACACACAAAAATGTAACCATTCCGACAAGCCATTTTGCAAATCTTTGAAACACGACACCGGAAAAAATCACGCAATTTCAGGATGAAAAATACAGAAAGCGCTGGTGCTAACGCTAATATCCTTTTCTATATTCAAGAAACCATTGAAATGAAGCTTAGAAATGAGAAGAATTGCCGATGGGCACTGGGTATCGGCTTCTTCTAATGAAATAAGTTCGTGTGACCACACACTTTACTTTTCGTCGTAGTTTTCATCCATCAACTAAAAAAATCGAAAAAATGATAATTTCCCTTCTCCCGACACGGGACAGGCAAAGAAAACGACAATGACGGAAAAGGAACAAACTTTCTCAAAAAGAATCCTCCTCCATGATGGGAACTTGCAGAAGGAAATGCAGACACACCTCCGAACACTTCACCTTTTTAATAAATTTGAGTTTGTCTGTGAACAATGCCAAACAAAAGACCTCGTTCCACTACCAAACGTCCTCAACCAACCTCCCAACTTCTTCCAGGGACCGTTTCACATACCGATACGAAACGGGCACTTTTGAAGGAATGTTCCAAGAATACATTGAAGAATTCATTGTTTAAGCCTTTGGGGGTTACTCCCATCCCAGTTCAAATTGCTATAGGTGTAGCTAGTGCTTCCTATTGGCGCGGGATGTGGTACATTTTAGATGATAATCTATTTCCAGACAATCCTGAATATTCTGCTTCTGCCTCGTTGGTTTTGGGAACGGGTGGTTTGGCCTTTGTTCAGAGAATGATGGAGAAACAAGCTCTTTATGCTGCACGAACGAATAGCACAAAGCTACCTAGATATTATCCACCCTTTGCAAGATTCGGAACATTGTATTGTGTGGCCACTTCTTGTGTTCTAGTTTGGCGAGGTGCATGGATGGGCTGTGATATTCTCTATGAGAATGTTATGGCCGAATCCGAGGCCAAAGCAACAGACCCTGGCCACCTGACAAAATCTGGGCTTGCATCACACGTCTTGGCGACCTGTGGATTGCTCGCATTTGGACGCTTTTCGTCCGTTCTCGCACCTCCAGCGAGAGGAAGCATCGTAGAAGACCTTGCGTTTAAAGCGACGACATGGGAACAATATTCAAAAGCTGCCAAGTGGTTCTTCAAATAAGAAAAGCAAAATATCAGTATCATACTACGTACACCGCACAGCTAACGAATGATACAATATCTCACACATGTAAACTATAAACGACCAAATTGCTACCTCATTTATGTCCTGGCGAGCTTCATATTCACATTACCATCATTGATAGTAGGTTTTAGACACTTACAGCCTCAGCAGGCGATACCTTAGAGAAATGAAGAAAAAGGAGATTTAATTACATCATACGTTGTTAGAGCTTAAGCTAAAAGATATCAGGCTTTGATTATTATTTTGGAAAAGGACATGGATTTAAGTTTTAGAGTTGCATCTATTCCTAATGATTGGAGCAATCTAATGCATGGAAACAATAAGGCATTGTCTGGGAGGATTGCCTAAAATTTTTCATTCCTCTAAAATGGAACAAAGGGCTTGTCAATAATGTCCTTATGCTTGCCCATTGTTCCATGACTGACCATGGCTCCCAAAGCATCTACAACAATGCGAAGGGCCATCAAAGAGGTAATATCGGCATGATCATAGGGAGGCGAGACTTCTACAACTTCCATACCACAGAGACCCTCCTTAGCAACCAGACCTACCAGCTTCAAAGCTTCTCTAGGTAATAAACCGCCAGGTTCAGGCCATCCAGTTCCTGGTACAAAGGCAGCCTCAATAGAGTCGATGTCGTAACTCATGTATACTGCATCGCAACCATCCCAAGCACGTTCAAGAGCCATCTCAGCTACCTTGTCAATACCGAGTTGTTCGATATCATCCATCGTAAAGATGTTGGTTTTTCGTTCGACCATGTTACCCACAGCAGCCCGAGGTACTTGCCAGCCTCCAATACCAATCTGAACAAGATTCTCTGGCCTTACATTTGGCATATTGGTGGCATGAAAGTAAGGTGTCGTATGCATTCTTTCATCTAAATCCTTTTCCTGAATATCTGCATGACGATCCACATGAATAATACCAATGCGTTTGGATGTTACACTGGCGATTCCTCTAACGGTAGGATATCCAATTGAGTGGTCTCCGCCTAAAATAATTGGAAGTGTTCCTGTTGAAGCTACGTGAGCGACAGCATTAGAAATTTGATCAAACGACTTTTCAATGTTGGCAGGGATAGTGAAGACGTCTCCGGCATCACAGAGAGACATTTGCTCTCGAAGGTCAATGCCCATTTCGTAGTTGTATGGAGTATAAAGGGCAGATATACGTCGGATTCCCTGAGGCCCAAAACGAGTACCGGCACGATACGTGCAACCTCCATCAAAAGGCACTCCAATCACAGCGGCATCAAAGTTTCCTACATCATGAATATTTTCAACAAATGGAGCTTTCATAAACGTGTTGATCCCAGCAAAGTGCGGCAATTCACCTCTGCTGAAGGTAGGAATGGTCCTATCTTCAATCGAGGATGCACCAGGAAGTCCAATTTCGAGTCCACGCTTTACCTCTTCATCGTGTTTGGTTGTAGGAATGGTTGCTTCCTCAAAGTTTCATGATTTTTATTGAAAAGAAAGAAGAGGCTCGAGTCAGCGGCTCTTTCATAAATTTGATAATTGCTTTTTCAAACTACAGGTTTCACTTTTATCATAACATACCTTCTTCGCCGCTTTCCACCCTTTGGTTGTCTGTGGGTCAAAAGGACTTGGATGGTGGAATCGAATTTGTTGGGTACCACGACCATGCTTTCCAAAGCCTCTGGAAAACTTTGGGATGAGGTTTGATAAGAGTTTATTGACACTCATGATTTATGCCAAAGATAATGATGGCTTTCGGAGATGGTAAGGGTTGTTGATGGGAGGTTCCAATTCGAAGGATCTTCCTAGTTACGTCAGTTTTAGTGTCTTGATGAATTCCATCAGAGAGCTGGGTGTCAACCTCGCGCGAGATCTTTCTCTGTACTTCCTTCTTTTTTATGGGATCTTTGTTCACTCGGCGAACCATTCTTGCTGAGCGCGGTTAAATTTTAATGTAGAATTCCTACGAATGGGCCTGGGCGAACTGTGATTCCGATCACAAAAAGAGAAGTTTGCTCTAGTCCAGAATGCAATAGCTGTGTCAGTACCTCATAAATTCTATTTTGAAAGAAAAGAATCATCATCGCGATGTATACCAAAGCACTTCCCTATCTCACCGCTCTAGTTGGTATGATCCAGCTAACTCGAGCTTCTGATGTTGGTAGATCTGACTGTATCGCCGACGAAACCATTAATGCGGAGTTTGGTTCTCCTACTGTCCCGGAAGGATCTTGCTGTCAGGCGGAAATCTGCGGTCTTGGATGTCCTGAAGAAGTTGATCCTCCAGAACAGGGTAAGTTTGTTGATTCGCTTTATTTATCGATTGGATGAAAACCAATCGCCAACCAATTTGAAACTAATACTCTCAATTTAATGTATGCATAGTGTTTGGCATCGTCGTCATGACATTCATCGGGATTTTCGTGGTTGTTGGATTTGCTACCGTCTTCTTTGTGAAAGGAAAATCCGTGAACTACTTTGTTGCTGGTAGAACCTTACCTCTCTGGGTTGTAACTGCTACCCTTGCTTCACAATCCATCGATTCGAACGCAATTCTCGGAAACGCTGATTTGGCCTACAAGTACCACTTCTTTGACGGAGCTTGCCTTCCCATTGGGCTTGGTCTATCCTTGATTCTCAATGGAATCTTTCTTGCTGGTAAAATCAACGCTGACGGTGCTCTCACTCTTCCTGATGTCTTCTCAAAGAGGTACGGAAAGATGGTCGAGCTCATGGTCTCACTTTGCACAATTACCTCCTTTATTTGTCTTCTTGGAGGAAATCTTGTTGGTATGGGAGCTATTATCAACTACTTGTTAGGCATGTCTCAAGATGGTGCCATCTGGCTATCTGCCGCCCTTGTCCTCCTCTACACTATTGCTGGTGGACTCTTCTCTGTCGCATATACGGACGTTTTGCAAGCTGCCATCGGATGGATCGGCTTAAGTACGTTGGCATTTTACATGATTGACAATGCCGAAGATAGTGCCCCTCCTCCATCTATTGGGTTTCCTGGTTATTCCTATCCAAATGAAGAAATTTGTGCCATGTATTCTGGCGTCCCTTGCACAAATTTGGATGACGCTTGCTGTTATAATGCAACAAAATGGTGTCCTAATGGTGTCGATTCTGCCGACTGCGTATTGGACAATGGAGCCTACCCCTTTGGGGACGCTCGAGTCTTTTCGAATCAAATGAGCGATCCATATGCCCTTACACCCTTTCCCAACGCTATCCTATTTAATTGGGCGACCAGTAAGTGTTGTTTGGGTTCGAACCGGAGACCTGACTTGACGAGCAAGAAGAATCTAACTAATTCTTTCTATACTTTTTTCCAATTCCTTGTCAACTGGCAGTCTTGGTTCTTGGTTTCGGAAACCTTGCTGCCTTGGACTTTCAAGCTCGATGCATGGCATCCAAAACCCCCAAAATAGCAACCATGGGTTGCTTTCTTGCAGGCATCTTGACGTTCTTCATTGGAATCCCTATTGCATATCTTGGTGCTATCACCAGAACTTATTACGGACCAGATTCACCTCGAGCCGCTTTTGAAACTGATGTAAGTAGCACCGTGTATGTCGCCTGGAATCCGAGGTTTTGTTGGTCTAACACTTGCGATGCCTATTGATAAAAAGACATGCTCTATTGCCTTAGGCCTTCCAACATGTGCCATGTGGCTCCCTGATCCAAATGCATTCATTAAGCTTCTTACTCATGAAGCACCGAAATGGCTTGGGGCCTGGGCCCTTGTCGGGATCGTTGCTGCTTCCATGTCGACCTGTGATGGGGCCATTCTTGCAATGGGTACTGTCTTTTCCCATAACATTGTACGAAATTTTGGCGGCTGTGTCAATGATAGTAACCTGCTTTGGCTTGCTAGATTTGCAAGTGTGCCGTTAACTGCGATTGCCGCAGCAATCGCTGCATACTACCAATCAAGCCATTCGTTAGGGGCTACTGGATATCTATTGATTGTGGCTTTTGATATTGTCCTTGCCTCTGTCGTAGTGCCCCTCTTCGGATGCTTCTACACCAAGAAGCCAAGCCCTCTTGCCGCATTTTGCTCCATTTTGACTGGAGCAATTGTTCGTGTAATTCTTGAATTCACACTTCCAAAAGATGGGTATCTACTCGCACCTTACGGAGGTGACGAGTTCCTGGACTATGGATCGGCAGCCTCGTCTGCATTTCCTCCCTTTTTTGATGAACCTGCAGAAGATTTGTGGGACTCAACTGCAGAGACTTGTGAACAGGAAGGTTTTAGTGATTTGTCTGGCTTAGACTCTCTTGCTGCTCCAGTCGCATCTCTCATCGTTTTTATGGCTGTTCAATTTCTTGAAAGAAATGGTCCTATGATTGAATTCGCAGAAGGAGGATGGTTTTCTCCGTACCTAAAGGAGGGTCAATCCACCGAGGAGGAAAAGAGCGAGGTAGAAACTGAGGGGGGCAAGGGTGAGGTAGAAGCTGAGGAGGAAGCAAGTTGAGCGTCATACAGAAAACCTTCGCATGGCTCTCCTTTCCTATGTTTCTATGTGTAAGTCATTTTTGACATGTGTCGTTACATGTAAGAAAGCAATGAAAAGTGGTATATAATTTTAAGCAAATTGAAACTTGTTGTACTTCAAAGCTTTTACTTGTTAGATATGTTGTTCTACATTCAAAAAAGGTAAACTCCTTCTTCTTGTAGTGAGCTATTTTGATTTTGCTTGTCATTTCGAGGATGCTACGGCAGTCGATCCTTCTTCGTTTTGATCCATTGGTTCCAGTTCTTTCCACTCGTCGAGATACTTGAAGGCCAGGTGCTCTTCCAGATCGTCGCGGACCCCGCTCATATTGGCTAGCGGCGGAACGGGCTTGTTCACAATGGCCTTGGCCATGACCACCGCTCCCGTTCCGACCGGTTTGTTACCCAGCACCGTGGCGCTCGTCTTGCTCGGTCAGATTGTTTGATTTGTGTAGCGGGAACCAGTTCCGATATTGCACTTGATCTTTTTGAATTTGAACTGTGTTTGCGCATCTTATTTTCTGTTTTTTTTTGTGAAAACTAATTAATCACGAGTCTATCTGCAGTCACGAGCTAACAAAAAAATTGGCAGAACTCGTTAAATTTTGCGCGGGCCGATCCCGTAATACACACACTCGACGAAAGCATTGGTGCTCGTCTACCTGAAATTTTTTCCCGGAAGGAACTTCCGTGACATGTTGATGTTGTGACAATATCACGCAATAAAACGAACGATCGAAGATAATCGTGTATGAGAAATACAACCAATTGTCATCTAGAAAACTTCACGAAGACGATCGCTTGATTTTGTGCTGAAACTCGGGCTGTAAGAGCGATCTAAATTCTCTATTCGTTGGAAGCTGTACTTGTCGATCTTGCGGACCGGTCCCGAAACATTTGACGATACGAGTGCTACATAATAAAACTAAGGATTGGGACAAGACATAACTTTTGGGCGAAATGCATCCCCCATTTGGCACCCGACGGCTGATCACGGCAACTTTGGCTGCTCTTCTCCTATCCTTTCAATTTTGCATTGACGATGTCCATGCCAATCTCTTGGCAAGTCCTGTCCCGAAATGGTCTATTCAGCTACAAGGTTCTGGTCGCCGGAGTAATCGTGGGTTGCGCAAGGGAAATGCCATCGTAGCCGCCAATGATGGAAACAAAATTGTTGCCACAGCGAGCGACGGAAGCCTACACATCATTCAAACGACGAATCAGGTGAAATCTCTCGCAGTATACATGCCCGACGAGAAAAACGGAAGAGAATTAGAGTGTAGATCAGGTGCAAACATTATTTATAAAGAACAACAAGATGGACTATACTATTCGACAGACGATGAAGAATCGAAACCCATTCCTGCGACGGAAGATTTTGTTATCTACGCCGTGGTTGATAGAGGCAGTACCACTTCAAGTCGAATCATTGCCGTTACCATGGAGGGTGAATTGAAGTGGAGCGTAGAGGTTCCCGGACAGATCGAAGGAACACCTGTTGTAGGCGAAACTGGAATTTATGTATCACATAATGATAGGGGTTACGGTGCTCTTTCGATTATTGGGATCCAGCGAAACGACGGAATGGCCACGATTGCGGCGACGGTTACAACTCTCGGTGAAGAACAGGGTCTAGCTATTCCTTTCGGTCCTCCTTCCATTCAAAACTACCCAGAGGGGGATTTGGTCATGATTGCGGAGAATTGGGATTCTGGTTTTTCGGATAGCAGAGGTGGCTTGTACATTCTCTCATCGGGAAGCGACGGATACCAGCTAGAAAAGATAAGCTCCTGGTCCTATAGTGCCAGTGCGCCGCCTCTGATTTACGGGGAATCAATTTTTGTGGGAGCTGCTGGAGGAGCTATTGGTGGATTTACGGGAAACCGCAGAAACGACTTGTCGGGAATCATGTCAGGACGGGAAGAAGAAATTTCCCCTCGATGGAATTATATACTATCACCAAATCCAGAAAACCCAGCTCAACGTAAGTCCCTCAACCTTATCTTATTCTTTTCTCATAGTACCTCCTCTTTTCTTACGACTCGATATTTCGTTGTACTTACCAATATTCACACTTGAATATTTTCTGCGTAGCTATTCGAAACCAACCTGTAATAGATGAGGATGGCGATTACCTTTGTGTTTCCGGCGTGGACAGCGATTTTTATTGTCTTGAAAGTGATAATGGAAGAGAACTTTGGAGGGCGGAGGAAGGCAGCGAAATCTTAGCACGGCCGCATATCTTTGATGGAGAGGATTGGGAAAAGGTTGTTTACGCAATCGAATCAGAAAACGGACGCATTCGTCAGTACGACTTATACAGTGGGCGTCAGTATTGGGATTATAGTTGCGCGGATATCAATAATCAATTGTGTCAAGGTGCAGTCGAGGCAGATTTTGCTATTACGTCTAGTGGGAACACCATTTACTATGGTGATATCTACGGACGGATCAACTCGTTGGAAGTTGCTAATTTTGAAACTGAATCACCAACAATCACCCCGACTCTGGCACCTACAATAACTCCCTCTGGTAATCCAACACTTACATCAGCTCCAACGGGCGATGAAAGCCCAACAACAATGCCTGAAGCACCACAAGGTAGTGTGATAATCACAAATGATGGTGAGATGGAGCAGCAAAGTCAACAAGACGATGGCGACGATACGGATGGCGACGATACGGATGGCTCAGAATCATCGGCAATAATGGGTCAAGAGGCTGCAAAGGAAGATTCTAACAAAACTGCATTGTATATTGGGGCGGCCATTGCTGGATTGTGCGTTTTGATGATTCCAATCATTATTCTCTCGATGTTGCGAAGAAGGAAGAAAAAGACATCCGGTAAAGATGTAGTGGTTGAAATGATTGATGATTGCTCGTCAGATGATGTCGAGTCCCAATCTGATCAAGATTATCTTAATAGTGTTCAAGCAAATGATGGCTATGATCCCAATAGTGAAGATGGTATTGAAGTCACAATTATTGATAACTTTACTCCTCAAGGAAATCAAAGTAAGAAAAAGAGAAAGAAGAAAAAGGGAGGTCTAGTGAGTACCCCAGATACAGTAAATTCTCTGGAATCCATTGAAGAGATTCCAGGTGATGAAGCAGGGGCCAATTTGGGAAATGAGAATGATACCACTGCAAATCTATCTGTTGGAGCTGTGAATTTGGGAAAATCGTTTGATATGGTAGCTGATTCTCATACAGCGGCTTCTCGAGAGAATGCTAATGATAGCGGTAACTTCAGTGATGATGATGACCCACCTCCGCCTCCTCCTAGTGACGAAATACCTATTCCTCCTGCATCCAGAGAATGGAGTTTGGGATCCCTGCTAAAAATTGGATCATCTCAAAATTTAAAACCAAATAGTTCCTCCAAGATTTCTATTGAAAAGAATTCAGAAAATTGTGATATAAAATCTTCTCAATCGATTTCATCGTCAAACGAGGAATCTTCGACTGCTGTGTCTACCAAAAGCAAGGAAGATGTCTCCGTCGACGAGCAGCTACAGTCGCAAAACGAATCTGTTTTACCACGACCAAAGAAGAAGAGATGGGGAAGGAAGAATAAGAAGAACCCTCCTTCCACTTCTTCTGAACTCACAGATTCGTTACAAGAAAATGAAATGGTGGACACTCCTATCTTGGTATGCGAGGACGAGAAATCTGAAAATTTGTCCAACGATGTAGTTTCGGATGGAGGAAGCATTCCCGAACAAGCTCATCTAAATGATAGTAAAGCTTCGAAAGTCGAAGAAGACAATCATGGGAATGAAAAGCCATACGTTGAAACCGAAAGCGCGACCACGCCACCAGATTCTCCAGTGTCGCCATCAAGATCTTTGACACCACCATTAGGTTCTACCAAGTCATTATCACCAGTTCGATCGGAAATATCAACAAACAATTCGTCGATAAAATCTGTTGGATCAGATGACGAGTCGTTGTACACTTCCTACACAGGAACTACGGGTGAAACACCTGAAAAGAGAAAAGATGATGAGGATTTGTCTGAATTAGCAAACTATGTTTACGACCAATATATTCACCGACGTGGACGTTCTGAGTTACTGAATGAGAGGAAAAGCTATCTCTCTCAGCCTGTTTTGTCTGAATCGATTTTGGGGCCATATGAAGAGGAACACCCTGCCGACGAGGTTGCTGTCGGCCCTACAAATTCTTTTGACTCAGATGAAGCGAATGGGCAAAAGTATGGAAGAAGCGTCAGGTCGAAGCGAGAATCGAATTCGTTCAAGCCAAGCAACGCCACCGAACCTGAATATAGTCATACACCACTGGCTCAAATGTACGATCAGCTAGCAGCTATTGGCCAGCAGAGAAGAGAAGAGAAAAAACCTGCATTCAAAAGAAGAAACAAGAAAATGGAAAGAGAGTACACCTCTCCAACTCCAGTACAGCAAGAGGAACAACAAGAAGATACATGGGGCTCTTTCCTAAATGAACTGGCCGAAGCCGAGCAGCAATTTTACTCGCCATCTACTAGCAAGAACGAGTTACCCCCCGAAGAAGATGATCTAAATCGCAGTGTAGAAACAGAACCAAGTGCGAATCGCTAAAGTTCATAACATTTAGAATTTTTATAGCTCGCTCATTCTACATAGAGGTTTACATTACTCTCTAAAGGTCCGTAAATTGATTTCCTTGATTTACATTTTCTTCTTCTTTCTTGAGTTTCATGTCATTATCGCCGGCACACTTCTGTTCCAAACTTTTAGCAACTCGTTCAACCAAATCGTCCTTGCGCCCGGTGACCGGAAGCCCTACCGATCGAAGATATTTTTTCAATTGATCAATTTTGCACGTCCCTATTTCGTTCACTTCGTACAACTCCATCCAATCAACGCCTGAATCGTCTGGTACAGTTTTCCTGGTACGTTTTTTTGTTTTTTTGGGTTGTACGACATCAAGCGGGAGAAACGAAAGGAAAGCATCAATTTCATTACCAGCATGTTCTAAAACGATATCCTTGTCGACGATTGTATCATAAATGTTTTCTTCCTTTGTTGTATCGAACGCGATGCTTTTTAGATAAGAATAGAATTCTGTGAGTGCTGCATTTTCAAAGTCCACCCCTATTGCTTTCGAACTTAAACTTTGTCGATTGATTAAGTTGATGGCAGCATCAACGAGCGAATTAGTTGCGATGTTACCAGTTGCATGCTCTTGGTTATCGATTTCTGACAAGAAAACGTGTTCGTTAGCATTGTTATTAAGTTCCTCTCGCTTGACTCCATATCCATTGTTGTTGTTGTTGTTGTTGTTGTGAGTGTGTGGTAACGTTAGTGTATCGTCATGACCTTTTTTAGTGAGAGATATATGTTCTTTTCGTTGAAAATCAGCCTCAATGGATGCTTCATCGGGAACAATATTTCGAATTTCGTCTTCAAAAGGGAGCATTTGAACGTACATACCCGGTGGCATAAAGTCTGTTTCTTCAAATGGATATATTGCCACAAGTCTGGCTTGTGAACTTTCTCGTTGCAAAACTTCTCCCACGGCCAGTACATTCTTTCGTAGCATAGCGGAATGCAAATTCATAAAGGCATCTATGCTTCCTTCTACCTCTGAGTCATTGGGAAAAATTAGAAATGGTTTTAAAATGTAATGATGAGTGGGAATGGAGTTGCTAGGTTTGAAGCCTAGTATTGTCAAGCCAGGTGCATGATTCCCATTGGCATTTCTGTTTATCTTTTTCATGTCCTCATTTGTGATTGGTACAAGCTCGTTGGCAAACTTGAAAAACTGGCGAAATCGTTGCATGCCAGGTTGGCTCCGTTGAAATTCTCGTTGCTCGGCAGTTGGTCTGGTCCAGAATTTTGCCACTTCTTTACCAGTATCTTTCTCGAGAGTCAAACGAATCTTTACCGTTTCCCTTGTAGAGGAATAAGTGACGTTAGAGAAGAATGCAAAAATTGTAGTCATTACAATTAAAAGTAACAAACTCAAGAAAAGTTGGTAACTCACTTTTTGGTTGCACTATCGATTTGTATCTTCCCAGGTCTCTTTGCTAGCTGAACAATTGAGTACCAATCGATCATAATAGCAGGATCTTTGAGAGAACGAATATTTCCAACGTTTTCTGGACGGAGAATATGCATAGGCCCATGATAAGATCGGCGCTTCTTCACCATGGCCCGATAAATTTCTTCTAGGCCCTCGTGTAGTTCATCGTATGATCGTATACGCTGATTGAAAAGAATTTCAGTCGATATCGCTTCAAAAAAGGGAGACACAAAATCCTCGTCGTTTTTAATGCTACTATGATTGCTGCCAGGGTGAACGGCGAGAGGCCATACGATTATTTCAATTCTCTGCTCCTTCGCTTCGTTGGCTATATTCTGGGTAAGCCGATTCATTTCATCGGAATATGGATTTGTTTGGTTAGTGAATATCCATATCGATTTGTTATCGTATTCCCGTTTGCCATTCGCATTATTTGTCGATTCACGAACACATTTTGCGTTTAGAAACATTCTTGTCGATTCCTCTAGTGCTATTTGTAGGGGAGCGATTGTGGGCTCAATCTCGTCTGTCGAAGGACAAAACTTTGTCTTCAATTCACATTCTGATTCCTTCTGTTGCCCCCGTTTGTCGCCAGTTATTTTTTGAAGGGTTTGGACGTGTGTTATTCCCGGTGGTTTAAGATCTAGAAGCCTATGAACAGAACTTACCGAGGGAGGACTATGCTCCTGATCGTCGTCGGCACCTTCATCCATACTATCATTATCGTATTCGTCGTCCATCTTGTCATCATCGTCACTGTCGTTGTCAGCTCCATCTATAACATCTTTCTTGTTATCATCCTCGCGTATCGTTTTTGTATTATATAGCAGAAGCCCCACCCCGTTTCGTTTCCCAGTTTTTCTAATTACAGTTTGTTCGATCGTTTGCTGGAGAAGCGTCTGAACGAGTTTTAAGGACAAATCAATTGCGGATACTGACTGGTTTTTATCATCACTGCCTTTTGCATTCATCTTTTGAAACATGTCTGGGTGGCAATCAACAAGGGCGATGATATGCTGTGCTCCGTAATAATTTTCATTCTCTTCGTATTCACCATCTTCCCCAAGCTCATTGGTATGATCCTTTGCAAAATCGGGCTGTCGTGTTTAGGACGCACAAAGTAATCAGTAACGAGAAGACAATATCTTAATCGCACGCAGTACACGACAAATAAAAGGTCGACGCAAATCGACCAACTCTTTCACAGCAAAACATTGTCCGCTTGCTTACCTCTATCTCCCATAGATTGTCTGCGAAAAAGTCGCCCATGTTGATCAATGAAATGTTTTGTCGTGTTCTCAATTGCGAAGATTTTTCTCGAGATGAAATTGAAAATCAAAAGTGGACTGGCCTCGCATTATCCGACTACATCGACTTATTTCATGAGAAAGTTAAAAAAAGCTTTTCCTCTGACTCATCGAACTTTTTGATCATCCTTGTTGTGCCGAAGGGGTCACAACTTGTCCCAAAGATACAGAATACACCTCCTCAGTATTCTCTGAACAGTCTTCAAGTTGTAAGGTTTACAATAATATTTCGAAAATTCAGCAAAAGATACCAACATCGAAAATGAAAAGCTGTCTTTTGTTTGGTCTTTCCGCATCGTATCTAATTGTAGCCGCCGATGCATTTTTCCAGAATGCAGGTGCAGGCAAGAAGGCTAGCGTAAACTCCCCTTACGCTCAAGAGGCAGTCGAAATCTATGGAAACAGATTTTCTTACGGACGAGCTCCACGGCAAGACAATATACTCGATTCTATATCTAAGTTTGGCGTGCCGAAAACGGATATTGACGGTACTAGGATCCTCAAAGAAAGAGAAAATAAAGGCAGGCGTATCACAGATCAGTCGGAAAAGGATGTCGCTGCCTGCTTCAATGGACTCGCTGCTGTTTACGGTGACGAACGAGCTATCGAGATGGTCAAAATTTTCCCAATTTGTATGAGTTTTGATTACAAAGTTTTTGGTGAGACTTTTGCCATTTGGAGCGAAATATTCGGCGAAGAGGAAACATTGGACATGGTCACCCGCAACCCAGGTTTGTTGGCCGTGCAACCCAAGGATGCTGGTATTAACACAGACAACACAATGGCTGCCTCCTACGTTATTGCAGCGACTCGACCGATCGGTATTTTTGGACCGATAACCATTGGCAGCTTGCTCATGGTTCCTGTTATTGAAGGGACAACGGGAATCGCAATTAAGGAACCTCTTTTTGCGGCCTTGGGCCTTAACTAAAGATCTTCTACAATAATGAAAAATGACGTAAAACTTAAGTATACTTTCACTCATCGCGGATTGGATCTTTCTATGGAAAAAGTCATAGTGAAGATGTTGTTCAATGTATATGATAGAAATTTGATAGGTCGACAACATGCGTTCCAACAATGGTTCTTTTACGATTCTTGATCTCCCAGGTCCCAATACAGAAGGGTCTGCCAGATCACTCGACTAATAGTACTGTACTTGCAGTTTCTTGAATCTTTCTGCGTACTTGCGACCGTAATCGATTTTGAGCCCGCACTCTTTAACCATTTTGCTGAACATCGTCCGAACATTGTCATCCCCAATAGAATCTGCTCTGCAGTTGGAACCACCCGTACGGATCATTCTGACAATCATGCATCCGCTACTTTCCCATATTCCGACGTAATGACCATCTTTCCTGCTATGGATTCGAGAAAATATACCGTAAACAAAAGCAATGGCGCGAAGTTTTGTTAAAAAAAACAAAAAAGGGGGCGGCGGCCAGGCACCTGCGAATATTTCTGTTGCATGATGTGTTGCGATCGACACATCTTCAGTTTTCACTTCAACCATAAAAAAGAACATCGGAAACATCGGCATCGAGACGACGGCGACAAAGAGATTGTACCACTAAATCGATCCGATTGAAACATTCGTAGGTAGCAGCACTATAGTCAAAGAAGGACCAGGCAGACTCTTGATTGACTTGTTGAAAGGTACTTTGCTATTCCAATCCCAAAATTTCGGGATTATACACGTACTGGTACCATTCGAACTATTTCTGATATGACCGAACCGTCGCTGAGGACAAGAATTTCTTTGACAAAGATTCTCTTGCTCATTATTTTAGGTCAATCTGCATTATCAGTCAGTGCATTTGTACAGCCGTTATCTGTTTCTCTAACACCTAATCGACAATCATCGTCAACAAGAATAAAAGAAGGTGTTCTAGACCGGTTTACAAATCCAAGAATTGATGATCCAAGGTTACCTCTCACCGAGGCTGGAATAGCTCAAATTATAGCTCCCTCTCTTCAACTTTTTTGGTTACGATCTTTGAACTCTCCATTTCCATCGTGGGCGGCTCCAATCTACGACTATACGTTTGTACCAC
>Ga0115013_10000414_pt1 | contig 25936 bp, 30 predicted proteins | sample SouAtlMetagenome_2_FD_88686 | JGI IMG/M metagenome (GOLD analysis project Ga0115013, IMG submission 88686) | Marine eukaryotic phytoplankton communities from Atlantic Ocean - South Atlantic ANT15 Metagenome | ecosystem: Environmental > Aquatic > Marine > Oceanic | place: South Atlantic Ocean...
ATGTTTTTGAGGCCGGATCCTTTTAAAATAAGGGGTTCGGCCTTTTAGTTAGTTGGAGAGGTTTTCAGCGAAATGCAGGGAAACGCAACCGATTGCAGCCTGAACGGGCAACAAACGGGCAACTGATTTGTTCGATGGTTTAAACTGATGGCAAAACGAACTCATCATCGTTTTCAAGATTGGCAGCAACTTGGATGCTTTGAATAGTTTTTCGCGCTGATCGTAGACTTGCGGTGAGTGGGTCGGTGATCTGCTCGCTCGTTCAGAGGAAGTCTGACCATGGAGATGGGGCTTCCCTCTGGAGGGGCGCTTTTTCTTCCCATCGATGCGGCGTCCCTTCCTCAGCTCATTACTGCTAGGAATTTGCTTTTGGAGGAAAGTCCGTGAAGAACGAATTTGGGCGGAATACATGGGGGAGAAAGGGGGTTGATTTCTATTCTTTTCAGGCATGTTTTTGAGCTTACGTAGCGACTTCCCTAGCGGAAATCTGAGGGTGAACCAAACCTTTCCGGTGACTGTTCTTGCCGTTATTAAAGTAACCAGCGTCAGCAGGAGTGCCTTTACTCCATGTCGATTTTGATTCTGTTATTTCCAAAGTACCTTTGTCGGGGTCTATGGAGAGGGTGGTAAATAGAGCATCTTTATAGGGAGCTAATCGGACCTTCCCACCCAGCCAATAATAGGAAGCGGAATTGATATGGATATAGTTGATACCATCAACTACGGCATGCTGATCAACATGGGTATGCCCATTCAGGCACACCAGGATTTTCTCCTTATAAGGGCTGAGGAGTTTTTGCATCTGCTTGCCATTGTCGACCGTGGCAACTCCGGCCAGAGGTTGATGGCTTACTAAAATCACTGGCTTTGTACTGTTCTCCAGTTCGCTTTTTAGCCAGCTTCGTTGTTCTTCCCCAATGTAACAATGGTAACCGCCGTGCTGACTATAGGTTGGTGAGCCTTTATCATTGCCATCAAGGACTATTAATTTGAGTCCCTCAACTTCCTTGCTGTAGTAGTAGCCCGGTATTCCCCATGATTTTACGACATCATCTTTTGTATGCCCTTTATCGAGATCGTGGTTGCCGATGACATGAATCGCGTCTGGGTGAGCGGAGTTAAATTTATCCACTAGCCGTTGGTTTTTGTCACTTGGGAAGGCGAAGTCACCCAATTGAATAAGGGCATCTGGCTGCTCTTTCTTCATCGCCGCCAAAAAAGTATCGAGATGATTTTCAGCCTCAGGCAGCAAATCAATGTGAACATCAGCGATGATTCCCAAGCTAACTCTTTTAGACAATCTTTCCAAATTACCACGGACTAATTGAGGACAACCAAGCGCAAGGGAGCTGAGAGTGAGAGTTGTCTTCAGGGCATGGCGGCGTGTTTTCATCACTTGAATCAAATTGGAGCTGATTTCTCAAAAGAGAAGCCTCTTTTTCGACACGAAAATTCTCATCAATTAGTGAAACACCTCGAAATCTCGAAACAAGGTTAATCGAAAACGGGCGAATCCAATCGCCACCGTCTCGCGGATATCATTCAATGAAAATCTTAAACTCAAACCCAATCACTTCAATCGTTGGCCTGGTAGCAGTCTTCATCGGCATGCCATCGCCGGTTTGTAGAGAGGAGCAAAAACCCAATATCTTTCTTATATTGACTGCTAGGAATTTCCTCCTGGCGCAAAGTCCGTGAAGAACGAATTTGGGCGGAATACATGGGGGTGAAAGGGGGTTGCCCTGTTGGTGACGGGTCGGTAAAGTGAACTGGAATGACCAGAGAGGAGCCACTTGAGAGGAACCCGCTTGTGCCGGATTCCAAGAGATACTGGTGTTACCGGTGCAAGGCCCATAATACATTTAAACACATTATCACTAGAACCAGGCGAGAAACCATTGATGATATGTATGTTGATGATATGTACGAGAGGATGGAGTGCGTGCGTTGCCGGGCTTCGATGTTCAATCCAGCCAGGACTAAGCCGGTGATGATTGTTTGGTTGGGCTTCACCTTGGTGGCGCTATTCGTCAGTCTTGTAGTTGGCGGTGATTTCGGGGCAGCTTCCCTTGCTTTCGCGGCCTTTTCCGGGTTGATCGGATTCATGATGCTCTACTACATGAATCTTTGGTGGTCCTGGTCCCGGCGCCAGGGAGCAAAATCCGCTGAACGGCTTGAGCAGGAGGGCAGGCAGTATATTGTCCTGATTGAGAAGGAACAAAAATGAGCTTGTCCCAGAAAGCGCCAGTGAGGGTGAGGTTCGCTTCCATGGTGGTGGTGCTGTTGGGTCTGTCCGCAGGTGCATGGGCTGATGTGGTGACCACCGCAGGGGGCGAATCCCTGCAGGGGATGGTAACCTTCCGAGAGGGGAATGCTCTGGAGATAACGAGCGAGTCCGGTGAAAAGGTGCGGATTGCGTTGGCGGATCTCGCCTCCCTGGATCTCAAGGGCGCAGCCCAGCAGTGGATTATTGGAGGCACCGGGGATCTCACCACCAATGGCAGCTTTTTCACTGCTAGGAATTTGCTTTTGGAGGAAAGGTCCCGGAAACCTGTATTCGAGGGTTCGATTCCCTCCTCCGCCTCCAGCTTTTTTTAGAAACCGTGTTGAGAGAAATCTCGCACGGTTTTTCGATGACAGGGGACTTCACGCTTGTTCACCCGCCTTGAGAGCTAGATAAGTTTGAGTTTTGTAGTTCAACCGAGATCCTGCGGCCTACTCTGAGGATGCAATCCCGAATAGAATCGGATATTCCAGCCTTTATCTGCCGTGAATGGGCTTCAGGTTGGCGGTCAAAGTAATCCATAAATGGTGGCTTGATCACTAAAGCTACTCGTGAAAGGGGCTTGCCTTGATTGCAGGGAGTGTGCTGGGGCCGCTGACACAAAAAAGCCCTCTGCTAGGCAAAGGGCTTTGGTCTTAAACGGGAAAAAGATCCCTTAATTATTTAAGGTAGCTGTTGAGGAACCAAACTGCTTTTTGGTGGGTTTTCACCCTTCCAATGAGGAGGTCTTCAGATTCCGAATCTCCTGCTTCGGCGGCGATTTTTCTTCCGATTACGGCTTGCTCAATGACAACCTCGTGAGCAAGAAGAACAGCGGAAACAAAATCCTTGGCAGATGCGGCGGAGGCTGAGGGGCTTTCGTTGACCCTCGACATGGTGGCGAGTTTCTTCAATCCTCCCTCTGCATACTTTCCTAGCGCGCGGACGCGTTCGGCGATCTCGTCGATGGCGACAAAAAGCTCCTCGTATTGCTCTTGGAACATTTGGTGGAGAGGAAGAAAGTCCGTTCCCTCGACATTCCAGTGTGCGAGGTGTAGTTGGCTCAGAAGCCCGTAGGAGTCTGCGACAAGTTGATTCAGGTGGGACGCGATATTATCGACTGAAGATGCTTCAATATTTTCAGTAGCTTTTGTGGCACTCATGCTTCAGCTATACTCTAGTGCAGTGATTTCACAAACTATTTTGAGGTTCTTGAAAATTAAATCTTGCTGTATTTGCGACTCAGTCTCAATAGCGCTTCCGTTTCGAAAAAACAGGCGTCTCAGAGAGCTACTTAGCTTGATTGCCGAGAAGTCATCAGCGCGTGGAAAGAGACTCTGCAGAAGTCGAGGGAATAGATCGTAGCTTTGATAGGTGGGCAAGGATACTTGGGTCCCTACCCACCTACCAATACTTTCTATCCTCACGAGAGAAAGGGATCAGGAGCCATTCCGAAATATTTTCCGAGGCGTATGGCGTGCTCGTGGGTGATTTTTCGCTGACCACTCAGGATCATCGAACCCAAAGAGATTGAGCGTCCTAAAATCTTCGAAAGATCACCCTTGCTGAGCTTATGCTCGTCAACAAGCTGCCTGAGCAGGGAGAGGGGCTTTGATTTGGATGAAATAGCCACTCCTTCATAGCGTTGGATGACGAGAGTTAGGAGGTCAAGATAATCTTGTTGGTCCCGATTGGCCCGGTCGATGGATGCTTTGAGATGGCATTGAATTGTTAGGAATGTTTGGTAATCGGCTCGTCTGCGAATGGGGCGGGGGGGGAAGGTTTTGCAAAGGGAGAGAAAATCTTCCGGGATTAAGCACTCGTTTTGATTTGTAGCGGTAGCATGCATCGGCAAGAATTTTTGGATTTTCCAAATTTTAGTCAGTTGTCGTTGGTCTGCTAACGGTGTTTTGTCTCTGTTGAGCGATGAATTGCGCATATGCGGGAGAATTAATAACCCATGCCAGATAGAGAAAAATCCCGGCGGTCGTGCGTAGGGAGTGCAAAAAACAGCCAATTGACTTGTTTTGACGGTGGATCGTGAAAGGGAGAAGAAGTTCCATGAACACCAGTATTTGGCATTTACATACGGATGGTCGTAGGGTGATTTTTAGAAGCGATGTTTCGAACTATTTTCTCTACCCTTTTAATAATGGTCATTTTTCTCCCGCCTCTGCTTAGCGGACAGGAGATGAGAGAGCATCCACCAAAGGGGAAATTCAGCGAGGCTCATCGATTTGTCTTTTTTGCCGTTTTGGAGGGGTGTTTTGATGATGGAGTGAGGCAGCAGGAGATTGATCTGATGATCCCCATCCGGCCTGATCGAGAGAATCGTCGGAGTATCGTTAAGAATATGGTGTATTCTTGTCCGCTGTGCTCAGCGGTCTTTGATGGCTTGCGTTTATATTCGGATAGACAGGGCTTTATCAGCGGGATGTCCAAGACGGAATGGTACAATACGTTTGGGCAAGGTTTGGATGAAGAAACTAGAAAAACACTGGCAGAAGAAGGAGCCTCTTGTCGAAAGGCGATTCAGGGGCTTGTGAATACCTGGATAGAAAAACGGATTTCAAGATCGGGGATGATTCCAGAGGAGGTTAAGGAAATTCGAAAACAATTGGCGTTGATGCGTGACGAAGGAGAAAAGGCGCTTAAAGAGATGCAGGAGGGGAAAATGGGCGAGGAATTGCAGAAGAATTATGAAGGATGGAAAGAATGCCCGATCTGTCAGGGTGTCTCGCCAATGAATATCGATTAAAGATTTCAGAGAGATTTAAGATTATGCGCGCGTTGTTAATTATTTTTTATGCCTTGCATCTATTTTGGACTGGATTGTGGGCGAGTATTGCCGCTCAGGCACTCAAGCTAAATGCCTTTTGGTTCTGCCTGTTACTCGGAACAGTCTGTTTGATCGGAGGGGTTATGTATCGCTTGGAAAAAACTTGGCTTGCGCGTCTCTTGGTAGGTCCAGCTGCTGCTCTTGTGACAGGATTCTATGTTTACAGTTTTGTGAACGATCCTGGCGTGGATGCGACCTTTCGGGTGGGCCTGATCATTCTGAGCTCCATTGGAGTTCAGTTGGTTTTGTTTTTTCCTCCGGTTGGGGTGGAGAATGAAGATGGGTAGTGCCGAGTTGGTTGATGTAGCTGGGACAGGGCACTTTACGGTAAAGAGAAACTTCAGGCCTGTTTGGTAATCCGACCTTTTTGGAGGCTGATGGTGCGATCTCCGACGACGTGGGCATCATCTTGGTGATGCGAAACAAAGAGGGCGGATGTTTTGCTCTTGCGAAGGAGGTCGAATGTGAAATCCCGAAGACGATTCCTTAATCCATCATCCAGATTACTGAAGGGTTCATCAAGGAGAAGAATTTTAGGGCGGGGAGCTAGAGCGCGGGCAAGGGCGACGCGTTGGGCTTCGCCTCCAGAGAGTTCGGAGGGATAACGTTTCGCTAAGGTAGAGAGCTCTATGGTCTCGAGAAGCTCTATGATACGATCCTTGCGGGAGGCACGTCGCCATTTGTGAAGGCCGTAGGCGATGTTCTTTTCGACGGTCATATGGGGAAAGAGGTCCCCAGCTTGTGAAACGAGTCCGATGTTGCGTTTCTCAGGAGGGAGAAAACGGCGTGGGCCAGTGAGATATTCATTATCGAGCCGAATGCTACCTGAGGTTGGTCGTTCGAGTCCGGCAATGAGTTTCAAGAGGGTGGACTTTCCGCATCCGCTGGGGCCAACGAGAGAGAGGATTTCAAAAGGATCGAGCGTCAGACTGAGGTCATCCAGAACAGGGAGTCCCCGGCGGGTGTAGCGGTGGGAAATATTATGGAGGGTGAGGTGATGGGACATTTTATTTTTTCCGGTTCAGGAATTCCACAATGATTAGTCCGATGGCGCAGAGTCCGATAAGAATGAGCGCTGGGGTAGCGGAGGCGAAGAGGTGTCCTTGATTGACGAGACTATATGTGCTTGTGCCGAGGGTTTCAAAATCAAATGGTCTGAGAAGAAGAGTGAGAGGAAGTTCCTTGGAAATATCGACCGAGACGAGGATGGTAGCCCCGATGAGAGGGGCTCGGAGAAGGGGAAGGTGGATGGTCAGAAAAACCATCCAGGGCTTCCGGCCAAGGATCCTAGCCGATTGCTCAAGCGGGGTAGGGATTGTTTGAAATCCCGCTGAAATTACCTGTCCGGAAACTGCGAGGTAACGTGAAGTGAGAGCGAAAAGGAGCCAAATGAGGGATCCTGAAACGAGCAGAGATTGAAGGGATTCGTTTTCGGAGGAGAATGTTCGACTGAGTGATGCGACTCCGAGAACGCCCACAGCCATTACAGTGCTGGGGGCGGCGTATCCGGCAGAGCTGATCGCTTGGGCGAGAGTCTGGTCAAGTCGTCGTTTGGTGAAACGAGCGAAAGCCAGAAAGAAAAGAGAAATGAGAATGCAGATCAGGGCGACGGAGAGAGTCAGCAGAGTAGTGCGGATGATTTCGCTTCGATACTCACTAAGAACGAAGTTCTGCTGATGCTCGGTCTGCCACTGGATTAGTGTGACAAGAGGGTAAGCGAAGCCCAGAGCAATCGGCAGGCTGCAGACAATCCAACAGAGGAGGGTGCCGGATTGGCCGGTATGTTGAAGGTTGTCAATTGAAGAATGAGCTTCGCCGAATCGGGCTCTTCCCCGTTGAAGACGCTCGAGAATGAGAATGACAAGGACTCCGGCAAGAATTGTACCTGAGAGGAATCGCGCGGTTTCCAATTCATCGAGGCCAAACCAGGTTCGAAAAATAACGACGGTAACTGTGTTGAACCCGAAATGTTTGGCGGCCCCGTAGTCGCTGAGGACTTCCATGCATACCAGAAAGAGTCCCGCTATGGCAGCGGGTCTGACCAAGGGCACGTGAATGGTGCGAAAACGACGCCAACGGCCCGCGCCCAGAAGTTGTGCGGCTTGCCCAAGCTGGCGGGATCGATGGGCAAAAACAGAACGAGTGGCGAGAAAGATGTAGGGGTAGAGGACGGAGGCCATTATGGCGATCAGCCAGGCATAGCGATGGTAGAGTTCGGCCTTGAGATAGGTATCTATTCCGTGATTGGTACGGATTTCAACCAGCCAGGGAATGGCGGACTCCCGAGCCTCCGTGGTGATGTAGGCGGCAATGTAAGGAGGAACAGCAAGAGGGAGAATGAGAAGAATTGAAAAGAGTCTTCTCCCCCAAAATTGATAGTTACTGAGACACCAGGCTGCGGGGAGGCTGAAAAGAAGGCTAACCAAAGCGACACCAATAAGCAGAATTGCGGTGGTCTTTAGGGCTGGAGTGAGGAGATATTCTTTGACGTGTGGCCAGGACTCTCCGTGCGATCCCGTCGCCGCACCCCAGAGAATAAAAATGACGGGAGAGAGGAGAATTAATCCTAAGATAAGTACGAGGAGACGCCCGGCAATCACGCCGGGCGCGCTCGTGAGTCCTGTGTGCGACCGCAGGGCTCGAAACTGTTTGAGAAAATGAATCAAGGCCAGCCGACAAGATCGAAGAGTTTCACCGCTTCCTTTTGGTGGTCGGCGAGTTCATGGAGGGATTGGTAGTCCGGCTTAAATTCGCCCCAGGCTTTCTGGAGTGGTTCCCGTTCGAGATCTTTGATCACGCCAAATTCAGATGTGAGTTTTTGGTATTTGGCCTGAATCTCGGGAGAGGTGAGAAAACCCAAAAGCGCGAGAGCTTCCTTTTTGTTTTTTGTTCCTTTGATGATGCCCGCCCCACTGATGTTGACGTGGGTTCCTCTTCCGTCCTGATTTGGAAAGATTACGCCTACTGATTCGCGGGCCTTGCGGTCTTTTTCGTCGTCGGAATTTTCCAGAATTCCGAGATAGTAAGAGTTGGTGACCGCGAGGTCTCCTTGACCCAAGGCGACTCCCCGTACCTGATCACGGTCGCCTCCTTGAGGTGGTCGGGCTAAATTGTTTTTGACTCCCTGAGCCCAGGTCAGGGCCTTGCCTTTTCCGTCGGAGGCAATGATGGAGGCGAGAAGGGACTGATTGTAGTGGCTGGTGGAAGAGCGAATGAGGAGTCGTCCCCGCCATTGGGGATTGGCCAAGTCGGCGTAAGTCTTTGGGGCTTCGGCTTCCTTGACGCGATCCTTGGCGTAGACAATGACCCGGGCGCGCATGGTTATAGGGAGCCAGGCGTCGTCTTTGGGACCAAATCCCTTCGGGAGGCGAGAGCTGAGATCCGGGGATTCAATTTTTTGCAGGACACCGGCATTACTGGCGCGTTCAAGTGAGGCTGCGTCCACTGATAGATAGAGATCAGCTTGGGGGGCATCTTTCTCTGCTTTCATCCGAGCGAGTAGCTCGTTGGCTCCTGCTTTTACGATTTTAACTTCGATGCCTGTTTTTTTTGTGAACTCCGCCAAAATAGTTTTGTCAGCAGTGTAGTGACGTTCGCTGTATAGACGAACTTCCGCTGCTTTGAGGAGCGATATTAGGAGAAAGAATATTAGAGTAGTCCGAGCTAAGATCATGTAATGAGTATTGAGGTATCGGTAAATCGTTACTAGCGATGTCTTGAGATGCTTTGATGGTCGATTGCGAATGGTTCTGCGGGAGGAAAGACTATTCGGCCGCTGAAAGCGTCGCAGCAGAATGTAGGCGCCTAATTGTTTCAAGATATTCGCGGCCGCGCTCCTCATCAGGTCGTTCCTTGAGGTAGTTGTCGAGTTCCTTGATTGTGTCGCCGTAGCGCTTGAGAGAAACGAGAACCTGAACTTTTGCTAACCGAGCCGTGTGGGAGTGGGTCCCCTCTGTGTGAATGGCTTGATCGAGCAGCAAAAGAGCATCGTGAGGTTTTTGAGCGATGAATTGTTGCTGCCCCAGGAGGCAGAGGGAGTGGGAATCAGTGGGATCATTGGTGATTAACTCTTTGAGAATGGCGATCCCTTCGGGGATGTTTGGAGTTTCCTCGAGAAGAATTTGGGCGCGGAGTCGTCGAAAGCGCACAAGTCCAGGGGCTGAAAGGTCCTCTTTTTTGATCAAGCCATGAAGTTCCAGGGCTAGATCACCGTGATTATATTCGAGACAGTATTGAATCGCATTGAGTGCTTCCTCTGATCTCTTGAAATTCTCACCCTTAATCACTCGCTTTAGTGTTTTGGCGCCGATGAGCACGTTTTGATCGCCGATGAGAAGAGTTCCCAAAAGGAGTTCATATTGGCTTTCGAGAGCACCATTTCGGCGAAGAAATTCCAGAAGAGCGATGGTCTTATTTGTTTGATCGAGCTCGTAGTAAGTGAGCGCAAGTTGTAGCTGGAGTCCGGGTTTATCGGGAGATTTTTTGGCAAGATCCTCGTAAAGAAGGAGAGCTTCCGCCGGGCGGTTGAGAGCTTGCAGGGCTTGGGCGAGTCCGGATTGCCATTCGGCATTTTCTGGTTGGGTGACAAGGGCTTGACGGAAGGAGCGTAGCGCTGGCTCGGCTTGTTTTTTCTCCAGGAAACAATGTCCAAGAAGTCCGTGCACCGAGCCGTCAGATCCTCCGAGGCGAACGACCTCGAGAAGATGCTCGTGCGCTTTTAATGGTTCTTGATTTCGATAGTAGGCATAGGCGATGTTTTGGTGCGCCCTGCGGAATGAAGGCAGGTTGGCGATGGCCTTTTTGTAATAGATCAGGGCTTTGTCGAGAGCCCCATTTTCGCTGTAAACGTTGGCTAGATTATACTGAATCAAAGCTGATTCTTTGAGGAGCGAACTTGTGCTGAGCTTGCTTACAGTCTTGGCTCGTTCGCCTTGAGCCATCAGGGTTTGCATCTCGAGCAAGAGACCTCGTTCGGCGCTGGAAGGGGCGGGTTCGATGTTCGCATTGATTCGGTAGGAACCATTGAATTCTTTGAGAAACGCTTCACTTTTCCAATAAGAAGTCGAGACCGGTAAGGGTTGCCCCAAGGAGGACAATGAAACACAGAGAAAAGCTAGGATGAAAGGTCGGATCATGGTTTCTTGAGATTGTATGTTTTGTAAAAACGAGCTTTTACTTTCTGGCCATTTTTTCGGGGAGAGGTAAATCGGCTTCCAACTGCCACGCGTTTTGCGGAAGTGTTGAGTGAAGAATTTGTGGAGGAGACAACGCTGATGACCCGGACCCGTCCGCTTTCGTTAATTTCGAGAAGGAGTTTTATCCTGCCGGTTGTTCCCGTGGCATGGGAAGGCCACCGAAATCCTCCCATACGAATCGTCTGGGGAATGCCATCCAGTTCTCCGGATGAGTAGTAAGATTTTTTTGCGACAGGCTTTGGAATTGTTGGTTTTTCATAGGTGGGCTTTGCGGGAGCCGATGGTTCCGGAACAATCTTGCGAACGATCGGAAGCGCAGCGGGAGCGCTGCTCGTGTTGAAGGATTGAATTGGTGTCCGGAGATCAATCCGAGTCAGGCTGAGAGCCATTTCAGGGGCGTCAAAATCGTCAACCATATCAGGGAATTCGACCTTTGGAGCAGGTGGAGGCGGGGTGTCTTCGGGCTCCTCAGGTTCACTGAGTTCGGGCGGCGGCGGTGAAGAATCCAGTGTGACGATTTCCACGGGAGAAATTTCGACAATCTCTTTTTCGTGTGAATTTAAGAGTCTCGAAAGTGCTAGCAGTGCCAGCAGGAGCGAGGTGGTCACAAGACCAATGAATAGTGAACGAACAATCATCTGAAGGGACTACTTTTGCGTGGCGATGGAGACAGAGCTGGCTCCTGCGAGGTTGGCAGCATTGACGACTTTGGTAATTCCCTCGGCGTTGGCATTGGCGTCGCAAATGAGGATAACGGGTATGGGGTCTCCTCCGTCCTGCACGCCTTGAATGACGCTTTCGATATTCTCAAAGCCGATGTTGCGACCTCCATAAAAAACCTGTCCTTGATCGGTTAATCCAAGCATCACTGAGCTGCTCTCGAGGGATTGGGCGGTCGCGACTTTGGGCGGGCGGTTCACATCGACTCCAATCTCCTTGTTGAAGACAGTGGTGACGATAAAAAATATGACGAGGATGAATACAATGTCAATTAGGGGAGAAATGTCGATGGATGTCTCGTCCTGATCAGATTCCGTGAGGCGTCTTCGGTGTTTCATGGGTCAGCGCAGAGAGAGGGTTACCGAACGTTGGGCTGCGAACTGGTCGAGGCTTCCGCGGACATGCTCGAATTGGCTTTTCAAGAGCGCAAAGAGAAGAGCGGCGGGAATCGCCATGAGAAGGCCGGCCTGCGTGGTGATGAGGGCCTGGGAAATTCCGGTGGAAATGTTGTCGATTGGCTTTGTGGTGCTGGCGCTGGTCATGCCTGCAAAGGTTGTAAGCATGCCGGCGACTGTTCCGAGAAGACCGGAGAGAGGGGCGAGGGCGATAAGAACGGAGAGAACTGGGAGGCGGCGATGAACCCAGGCAAGTTTTTTGAGTTCGAAGAGATCAGCTTCGTCGGCAACAAGTTCTTTGGTTTGAGCTTGGTCAAGGGTTTGTCCAAAGTCATTGATTTGACGCTTTAAAGAAAGAAGGCCCCACCAGGAAGAAGCAAGGACTGTATAGAGAACGACGCAGAGCACGAGCATCAGCCAGAGAACAATTCCACCTTCATTGATGAGAGATTGTAGTTCGAAGAGGAAGGAGTTCATTCAGTTGGATGCTGGGAGTTGACCTGGTGTTTGCGTATGGCGTTCAAGAAGACGAGGCCCAGGCGTTCGGTATTTTGTTCAATGCCCTTGGCTCGTCGTGAGAGAAGGGCGTGAGCCATGAAGGCGGGAATGGCGACGGTGAGGCCGAAGAGAGTAGTGATGAGTGCTTCGGAAATCCCACCGGAAATGGACTGGGCCTCACCGGTTCCTTCGACGGCGATGACACTGAAAGTTTTTATGAGTCCAGAGACCGTGCCGAGAAGACCAAGGAGTGGAGCGGTGGCCGCAGTTACCGCGATAAAGGGAAGCCAGCGGCGCAAAGAGCCCTTCACTGGGATGAGACGTTCGTAGAGAACTTCCTCGCCCAGATCTGTTTTTTCGCCAACCAGAGCGTTCATTGTTTCTGGGAGAACTGTAGCAATTGGATGGTGTAAGGCCCGGGCCTGCTGGTAGGAATCCTTCCTGTTACCCGAGAGAAAAAGGTCTGCCAATTGTTCGATTTTCTCATCGTTAGGGTCTTTGATTTTTCGAAGTTGGAGAAATTTCTTTGCGGCGCAAGAGAGGGCGGCAAAGGCGAGGAAGATGATCGGGTAGACCCAGGCTCCGCCTTTTTTGATGAGGGAGAGAGGGTCGGATTTAATGTCGGCGAGGGCTCTGGCTTTTCCGGCCGTGATGTCGATGCGGACCTTGGCTTCTTTTCCGGAAAAAAGAGCTTTAACCGCCTCGGCATCTTCTTCGTCGAGAGTAGCGACTTTTTTGGATCGGGAGAGGTGGTAGCTTCCGGCCAGTGATTTGTCGTCGGATTGGAAATAATGAACCGGACCAAACGAAAGGACCTCGCCGGAGATCAATTCTGAGTTTTCGTCGCTCGCTTGGGCGGGGCTGGTGGTGACGCTGAGAGCATTCTCAAGATGTTCGATACTTGCTTCGAGCACGGAGAGCCTGCTTAGGAGTGCTGCATTGTCATCGGGGTTCGGGTTAAGCGCGCCGTCATAGCGGGGATCATCGGGCTGTCCAGGAAGCCGGTTGGCAAACTGCTGGACGCCAAAAGATCGCAGGCTCTCTCCGAGAGTTTGAACTTCGGATTTGGAGGCATATTCTTTGTTGCGAAGTTTGTTAATAAAGGCCTGCTGGTCCGTAATACTCCGGCGGCTCAGCTCGGCCTGACGACGTGTCACAAGAAGCTCTTGTTGCCGGGCGGTGATTTTCTCGGAAAGCTCACGACGCTCGGTAGCCTGCAAATCCCTCTGGGCAGTAAGACGTTTCTGGGCGTCGTCAAGATCTGATTTCAGTTTGGAGGTCACTTCATCCTGCGCTCCGAGAGGGATAAAAAGCGCAAGAAAGATCAGGGCGTGGAGAGTGGAGCGAAACATAGAATTACTTTTTGAGTGGCACGTTGAAGAACGTGGATGGCATCTCTTTCGCCTGGATAGCGAACGCTTTCTTTAGTTCAGGAAGGAGTTCGCTGCGCTCATTGATGCGCCATTGGTCCTTACCTGGGAGCATTTCCCCGGCAAGGTCACCGGCCAAAAAGTATGCTCGACTCAGCCCGAAATACATCACTTTGGCTCGATAAGAGGAGTCCTTGAGGCTGATTTCTTGTTCATCAAAGGTGAAGCTACGATTGAAACGTGAAGCGTCCTGTAAAATCTTAAGCATGGCCCGAAGGGTGGCGCTGGAAGTCTCATTGGAGACTTCTGTTTCTCTGAGTGTTGCGATTTCGACATCGAGTTGGGCTAGCAGAGGGGCGGGAAAGCGAGCGGCTAGGGCAACGATGCGCGGTTTGATCTTGGTCAGAAATTCAATGGTCCGGCGGCGACTTACTTCGGAGGCTGCGATGGATTTTTTTAGAGCCTCGGCTTCTTCATCGATCAATCCGGCATTTTGTCCCGTCTTTGAAAGCTCCTCCTTGAGAAGCTTGAGTTCCTTATCATAAAGCTCGAGAAGTTGATTGGTGTGCTCCTGTTCTCCTTTCCAATCGGTTGCCTCGTGCGCCAGAAGCCGTTCAGTCTGCAGCCAGTGAGTGACAAGATTTTTTGCAGTGACCACTTCTTTTTCCTGTCCTTGAAGAACATTGCCGACACAGAACGAGAGGGATAGAAGGCCCATTGAGAATAATTTTGGGTGACAAAGTGAGACGAGCATTGAGCGAAAAAGTAAAAATTGAGAATGGAGGATGGCTGAAACGAGCAAGAAATAAATTCCCTGTCGAGCGGTTGTTTCGTTCCTCGTTACAGATAAATCCAGAGAAAAGCAGATTTTTCTCAGAAGTTCTTTGAAATTGAGAATGATTTTAGTCGCTAGCTAGGGAGCTCATTACCCAATCGATTCGGCCGAAATCCTTGCAAGGAAAAGTTTCTCACGCAAGTCATTGATTCTGGTCGCGACATTGACGTCAGGTGTTTCGTCTTCGCGCCAAGTGTTGACGACCCCTGAAATGAGCGAGGCTTGCTAGAGAAATGAAATATCTTCGAGCATGGCGAGATCCTGCCAGTTGATGTTTGAGCCGGACTCCTTGAGTGCTTTTTTGACTTGAGTCGTGCCGCCCTCGGCGTTGCCGGTTTGCGTTGCCATACGAAGTTTAATGTTCTCGATCATAACTTAATGATGGCGTGACTTCAGTGCCCAAAGGGATTTTAGGTTGATTCCTTCGGGTTCAAGCAGGCTGAGGACCGGGATCTTGTTTTGGTCCTGAAATCCGTCTACCATACGCCCTTTCTGAACGCTAAGCTTGACCTTATGGAGTCCCCTGACTTGTGGGTCTAGAAATGATCTGTGTAGTCTGAGGGGCTCATTACCCAGTCGGTTCGACTGGAACCTTTGCGAGTAAAAGTTTTTCACGCAAGTCATTGATCCAGGCCGCGACATCGTCGTCATACCATACATCGCAGTCCACACGCTCTAGAATGGGTCTGCCGCCGTGTCTTTGTAGCTCCTTCTCCAACTCTATCCCACATCCGTTAAAGATATCGTATCCGCTGTCACCAAGCCCGAGAATGGCGATGGGAGTCCCGGGGAGGTTTAAAGCCTCTGAATCCCGGAGCTTGTTAAAGAATTCAACGGCGTCGTCAGGTGGCTCGCCGTCGCCCCAAGTACTAACAACCCCTAAAATGAGCGAGGCTTCTCGAAGAAATGAAATATCTTCGAGCATGGCGAGATCCTGCCAGTTGACGTTGAAGCCGGACTCCTCGAGTGCTTCTTTGACCTGAGTTGCGACGTCTTCGGCGCTGCCGGTTTGCGTTGCCATAAGAAGTTTAATATTTTCGATCATGACTTAATGGTGGCGTGATTTCAGTGCCCGAAGGGATTTTAGTTCGATGCCGTCGGGTTCAAGCAAGGTGAGGATCGGGGTTTGGTTATGGTCTTGAAAGACGGCGACCATACGGCCTTTCTGCATGCTAAGATCGACATTATGGAATCCTCTGACTTGTAGGTTTAGAAATGATTTGTTGCCACCTGCTGTGAGCCAGCAGCAGGTGGAACCCGGCCTCGCGGGAGGAAGGCAATCCCAAACCGAGAGTGATTCCTTCGAGACAACTATCCCTAGTTGCGCCGACCGTTCAAAGGCTTCCTGAAATATGGAGAGGAGAGAGTTTTGGAAGCGTTTGGGTTTGGCGCGATGTTGACTCGAGCAGTCCATGGTGTTGGTCCGTCGCAGATGTAAAATGTCCCATGCGTCTCCCTCGGAGTCTACTAGATCGTAGATCATGGGCATGTCGTTTTGGGCGCTCTCAGGGTAGCGATAGCATAATTTAAAGATTCCCTGACCCATGTTATCAGCTACTTCGAGGCAGGGACACATTTGACCCTCGCGCTCTTCATGATACCACCAGGCCTCGCTCCAGTGGTCTGTGCGAAGTGAAATTCCTCGTGTCCCCCCGGTTTGGAAGGCGAATTCATCATGTTGAGATAGCGTAGGAAATTTTCGACATTGGCATAAAATGGTGTGATGCCCGCGGAAAACTGTCGCCGACGAGTTGAGCTTGGGAAAGGTTTTTATGAGCTTGCTCCAATCAGGTGAGAGTCTGAAAACACGTCCTGCGTCTCGTGGGTTAAATTCTCTTGAAATGTCGTGAGTGAGGCGCTCTTCCATTGTTTTCGAAGTTCTTTTGGCTCCCACCCAAATTGACTCGGGAGGGTTTCTCTGCAGGGAATATGATGCTTATGACAGATCCGCGCTTTAGTTCCCTTGCGTAATCGTGGCGATGGATTGACATCTGCTTAATGTCACGATGGCGACGGTGAGTTGTCGTTGAGGGCGCTTTCAAGATAAAATAGGAGAAGAGACCAAGATCTCAGGAGGATATCGGGGTTTTTTTGACTAGGTGGCCCATACGCCCACTTTGGTAAAAGCGGTATGTCAATATGGCGTTGAACAATAGCAATCCATCGCCAGTGTGAATTGCAACGAGGGGAGTAACTTCTCTTGCATAATTCCTATGAAAATACTATCCGCATTGCTTTTTTTGACTTCGGCAGCTTTTGCAAAACCCTCCAGTTCTCTTTCCCGTGATCGGGCTGCAATCCTTGGAATGGCCGGCAAATTCGAAGTGAAATTCAATTTTGCCGAGACGGTGGCCTTGGCGCCAGATTACGAATTGAAAAAGCCATACACAGCCGAGGCCCATGAGTTGGTTAAGGTAGTCGAAGACACCGGGAAGTCGATTACCCTTCAGCACCTCTTGGTCGTGGATGCCGAATTTGGCCCGGCGGTGATTAAGCACTGGGGTCAGATTTGGAAGTATGAAGATCCTAAATCTCTCAACTACGAGGGTAAGATGACCTGGATGCCGGTAACGCATCCCGAAGCTGAAACAAAAGGAACCTGGACTCAATTTGTGACTCAAATCGATGATAGTCCTCGTTACAAGGCACAAGGTAGTTGGAATCACGAAGGTGGAAGTTCGGTCTGGACGTCGAGAGTTTCAACCCGGCCCCTTCCAAGGCGAGATTATACCAAGCGGAAAGATTACGATTTGTTGGTTGTCGTCAATCACCACATCATTACCCCCGACGGGTGGGTGCATCAGCAAGACAATCGCAAGTTGGTCTCCCGAGAAGGAAAGAACCAGTTTCTTTGTGTCGAGGCGGGTTTGAATACCTACAAGAGGATTACTGATGAAACTTCAAAGGAAGGTTTCGAGATCGCTGAGAAGATATGGGAAGAGAGTAAAACCTTCTGGAAAGTGGCCCGTCATGAATGGTTGAAGATCGCGGATACCCAGACCGGGCCCATCCACTACGCCCACAGGGTGGAGGGAAAAAGACTAATGTCTGAAATGAGAGATCTCGCAGAGGGTTATTCCAAGGGTGAGAAGGCCAACCTTGAAAAGGTGAGTGGCGTGATTACGAAATACCTTCGCTAGGGTAAGAAGTTTCTCTGTTACTCTGTATGATACTGCTCTTTCGAGTTTCCCTCCTTGGGATCTTATTCGCACCTAGTTTGTTATCGGGCAATGAGGTGGTGGAGTTAGTCGATTCCGATGTGACCGCAAGGCTCGGAGAGAACGTAAAGGAGAAGGGGAGTTATACTAAGCTTGATTCTCGAGAGATTCTAAAGAGGGGAGCTGTCACTCTTCCCGACCTTCTTCAGCGTGAACCTGGTGCATCTGTGCCTCTTGATCTGGCGGGAGTCGATACCTTGGTTCCGTATTTAGAGGGTGGAAGCAACTCGATCAATATCCGAGGCGTTGAGGGAAACCGTCTCGAGATATTGGTGGATGGAATTCCTCAACCAGATGATTTTACAGCGAGGTCTTTTCAGGGCTCAGGAGGACCGGGAAGGATCTATTTCGATCCAGCGGTGTTCTCGAGCATCGAGCTATTCAAATCGGCTGCTCCCGGTAGTGGTGCTCTCGCGGGAACTTTGGCGGGACAGACGGAAAGTCCGTGGACTCTCTTGGGACAAGATTTAAAAGGCAAGATTCTCAGATCCGGGACAACCTACGCATCAAGCGATAGGAGTTGGAATGAGAGAATTGCAACGGCATGGGGAAATGGTGATTTGGCAAGTAGTTTGGTATACAGCTATCGAAATGGACACGAGCTTGAGAATCACAATGGCCCCTCTGCAAATCCCAGTGATTCAGAAAGCCATGCTTTTGTCTGGCGCGCGGTGTTTCGAAAAGGTGAATGGAAGATTGAGCCGACCATTGACTATTTTAGGGCAAGGTCTTTTACAGATCTCGATAGTATCGAAGTCGATTCTCTGATCGGAAGGACCCTCTATTCAGCTAATGACTCGGATCGTGAGCGGTTTCGTACTGGCTTGGATTTTGAATACCTTCCTGTGACTGGGACGCCATTTGCAGATCGTTATACTGCACAGTTTTATTTTCAGTCATCGTCCTCTGCAAATTTCAACGAACAGCTTTTAAGGACACCGACCGGCAGCATTCGAGATCGAATTAACGACATCAGTTATATGACCGAAAGAGGAGGTCTCAATCTTTCGGCATTCAAGGAAGTTGAAAATCATGTTCTTACCTATCGCTATCTTGGAGCCCGGAGCGAGGTTTCGGGAGGATTGGAACGCCAGGACAATGGAGCTCCTGTCACTAATTATCCAAACCTAGCCCCTTCGCTTGTCTGGGACCATTCCCTATCAATTACCGATGAGATTAAATTGTCAGAGGAGTGGACCGTGACGCCAGCGTTGAGTTTCAGCAGTTATTCGGTTCGGCCGGAAAATACAGCTGATTTTCTCGCTCAAACTTCCGTGCCGATTTTCGATGAGTTTGGTCGTCTTGTCGGACAAAGACAGGTCAGAGCCGTCGATTATGATAATACCTCACTTTCCCCAAGTCTCCATCTGGAATATCAACCATACGAAGAATTATTATATTTCGGGAGCTATACCCTCGGACATCGAAATCCAACCGCAGAGGAATTGGCTGGAGTTTTTGTTCACCCTAATAATGTTTCCATTTCCCTGCCCAACCCCGACTTGGAAGCGGAGAAGTCCCACTCGTTTGAGCTGGGGCTGACTCGTGTGCGGGAAAAAACTGCGACGACAGTCTCAGCCTATTACAACCGTTACGGAAACTTTTTGGAGGGCAATGTTCCTACAGGAGAAGTGATCGACGGTTTAGAGGTGTTGAGGACGGAGAATGCCCGCAATGCCGAAATTTATGGAATTGAGTTGAAGTCGGAGTGGAGGGAAAATGCATATCGCATTGGGGGATCTTTTGCTTGGTCCGAGGGGAAGAGTGATGACGGCCCGTTGAATTCCGTAGAGCCATGGAAGGCGGTGGTGTATGCCGCATATGATGATCCTGACGGTAAATGGGGTGCAGAATTGGCTTGTACTTATGGAGCCGAAAAAAGCGAGTCTGATATCCTGGGCGATCGGGAGCCCTCGGACGCCTATTTTTTGTTGGATTTGACAGGATACGTTAAACTTTCGGAAAACGCCCTTTTCCGGGCAGGTGTTAAAAATCTTCTTGATGAGGAATATGTTCTTTGGTCGCGCTCTAATCGAGGATCGGGCCATGGAGGTGGGACGACCAATAGCAGATTTACCCAGCCGGGAGTCAATGGGTTTTTGTCCCTAGAGCTGGAGTTTTAAAAGGTCAACTGGCCGTCAGATGACCGCAAGCTGTCGTTAGCGATAAAATTGCAAAAAGAGGATATTATTGGATATGAAATACCCGCTACTGCTTCTCGTCTTTTCATCGATGTCGTTGATAGCTCAGTTCTCGGCTCCGGTGTGGAGGGGTAGTGAGGGTTCTACTCATGCCGAGTGGGATGTTTTTACCGAGCCAAAATTTGAACCGAATTCTCCGGATATTTCCACTGACGATGCGACTATCGTTTGTACCACCGGGAGTGCTTTTCTGACAGGGACTGGCAACATTTATAGTTTTTCGGCTCCTACCTTTTTTCAACTCGATGATTTTGTCGATGAATCTGTCACCAACGTGTATCTGCAAATTCAGTCCCTGGGATCCAGTCTCGAAGTCGATACCGTGAGGCTTATCTACACACCGGTGGAAGGGGAGACGGTTTCGGTTGCTCCTCGTTTGGCTGCTGTTGCTTGTGCTGAACCATTAAGAGGTGAATTTGGTGGAGTTGGAGTCATCTACAACATCCAATGGGATCTGAGGTCGGCTCCTATCGCAGGTTCCTATTCGATTTTATTCAATGCTGCTTCGTCTTCGATGAGCTTGGACAAAGTTTCTCTCGATACTTCTGCAGAGTATACTGAGATTCCGGAGCCGAAACCTCTTTCAGTCGAGATATTGAATGGTGAAGTTGTGGTGACCTGGGCTTGTCCCGGACAATTGCAAATTAGCACGAACTTGGAAGAGGATGGCTGGACCGACGTGTCAGAAGCTACAGGTAAAAGAATCATTACGATGCCGATCTCATCTGACCCAACCTTCTTCCGTTTGAATGCTGAAGGATCGCCTGATCCAAGTTAGTTTCCTTAGCCGGTGATCAGAAGAGCATTTTCCTCAAATCGGTAGTCGATAAGATTCAAGTCGGCATAAACAACATGATCCTGTCGGTGGTCTGCGATTCTGATGATGTTATCGTCATTGTCAAAAAAGCTGGGATGCAGCTCTGATTCGAGGTGAAACTCGTCTCTTTTAATGGAGATGCGGAGCGATGCACAGCTTGGAATAAGGTCCTTGTTGACTTCGACATTGCTTTCCTTTCTCCGGACAAGTGATTCTCCCGACCAGTCATCTAGCCACCGTTGGCAATGACTGTAGCAATGGTGGGAGTTAACGCAGTGAAGGGAGAGCTTTGAGCGAAGTTCGTCCGCCCCGTCGGAAATCCAAGGAAGTGAATCAATCATCAGGTGACTGACGATTTGGTCTTTCCTGTTGAGAAAAGCGGCCCGCAGACAGTTGGTTGACGGGCATTGAAAGAGAATCACTCGAAGTGAATTAATCAGGGCGCTTTCGAATTGAATGAAATCCTTCTGTCCTTCGCCCTCGTCAAAGAGATTTGTTTGCTGAATTAAGGTGAGTCCTGACTGACGAATGAGAAGACGCCCGGGGCAAAGTTCCTTCAGGAATCGGAGAGTCTTGGAGGATTCCGTCTCCACACCAAAGCACGTTGATAGGGAGGCCTTGCAAGGATCGGAGCAATGGCGGCGACATTCCCAACTCATATTTTTTTTGTTGGGAGGGTGAACATTGGAGAAACTCTCATTTTTACCCGAGCGAGAATAGCAGGATGGGGACGGAGGACTTCTTTTGAATTGTGAATTCTTGTCGTTCGATTGTCCTGTCTAATTCGTTAATTTTTCAAATTTGATGACAATTTAACGCTACATAAAGGCAACAGCCCGATAGGCGGAAAGGGGTGGAACTGAGTATTCTTACCTCGCATGAAGAAACCTATTCTACTTTTAACTCTTTCAACGGCATCTGCAATAGCAGCCACTGTTTGGAGTCCCGCCCCTAACGCTGTCGCTTCGGCATCTTGGGATACGTTTACGTTCTCAAGTTTCACGCCTGCCACTGGGTCTCAAGGAGCTCCCCAAGCAACAACTGGCGGCATCGTTGATACTGGATCTAGTGTCTTAAATACGACTGTCTTTGGTAATTTGGCTCCTCCAGCAGGTCTTTACGGTGGGGGTGACCGCTATTACATTCACAGTGGTGGGGCGACCTGGCAGCCGGATCTTGGTCTCACCGCTACGGTTTCTTTTGTCAGAGTGAGCTACTCCTTAGTAGGAGCTGGTGAGGCTTATGCGATACCCCCCGTCATTCCCGGGGCTACTCCGATTGGATCGAGCTCTTACCCTGCGCCAGACGATGGAGGTCAGAATATCTATTATCACGATTTCGAATTACCTGCGCCAAGCAGCTCCATTTCAGTCAATGACTTTGGTGACTCTCCTCCAGGATTCAGCTTTCGTTCTTTCGATGCTTTACTGATTGAAGGGTTCAATAGCACACCGGTTCAGGTCCCCGAACCGTCGTCTGCTCTTCATGGACTTCTCGGAGTCGCAATGGTCTTTCGTCGTAAGCGAGCTTAATTACAGTTTCGCCCGGGGTCCCCAAAATCCGGGTATGGAAAGAGCGCCTGAGAAGGCGCTCTTTTTTCGTTTGTCAGTAAAGAGAACTGTAAGGAAGTGTGTTGTGGCTATTTTCTTTGTCCTGATTCGTTAGGTTTCTACGATTGATTTTTAGGAAGTGGAACGACCATTGAGCTACGATTTAGACCCTGCCCCTCCTCAGCTTTTCCAAGCTAAATATGACTAAGAGGTCTTCGTCCAGCTTGCTGAATGTTACGCGCGACTCGCGTTTGGTGCGGCTCGCCGTCGAGTGAATTCTGAAGAACTTGCGGGAAATGTCGCCATTACATCGACTATGAAGGTGAAAAATTGTGAAGGCCCAAACACGAGAACCTCCAAGGAGGGAGACGTCTCCTCCTCTTCTCGTAGCTCGGAAGAGCAAGAAAAAGCTACGAAGGCAACCCGTGAGGGAAATGCGATGGAGACCGAGAAAGTGGATGCTGAGGGGGAGCATCATGTCAGCAAAGAAATGTTGCAAGCGGTTGAAAAGTTTGTCATTGGCCGCTGATCTTTTCAAGAAATCGGTGATCATCGACTTTTCTTTTTTATTACAGAAGTCACGCCCGAAACTTACCTCCTGAGCCCGTTACGCGGCCAAAGTTTAGGCCTTAATGATGCAAATAACTCCCTCCCAGAAGCTTTTGCCATTCGTGAATAGCTACATCACTTGGCAAGGAAAGGACTCCTGTGATCATTCCATACGAACTTAATAATGCTAAGGATTCATGTGCCTCTCCGTCAATCATTTGGGAGAAGAGCTGCATGTTACGCAAGTGTCGCATGTTAATCGAAAAGGTTTGATTGTTTCCTTTTGCAACGAGTAATTCTTGATCTCGATAGATGTCGGATGGACGAAGCTGAGTGGTAAAGCTGCCGCCCGGGCTGTCGCAGGAAACAATGAGCGACAGACTTCTTTGGGCCGCGTCTGCGAGAATTGCTGTGAGGGGATGATGTGCCATTTGTTGAATTCGAATGTTTGCGTCATTCACGCAGCAAGGGCAAAGGCTGGGTTCAACAACTGATTCTATTTTTTCGTCTCGTCCCGAAGTCCCTCTCTCTAACTCAAAACTCTTGATGAAAAATTCTAGCTGTTTTTGTGCTTTCTCTTCATCTGGGGTTAGGGTGACCCCAAAATTTCTCAGATTAGAGAGGAAGTATAATCTGTTTGGGTTCTGAAGGGCATAGATTTCGTTGAAGTGTCTGCGGGTGAGAGACAGGCCTTCATCAGGAATAATAAGATCATCTTCTGCGAATTGAGCTGAAGCTAAACAAATTTTTGATTCGAAAGAACAAGTTGGAAATTCGAGTGAAAGATGACAATTCGAGAGGAGATCGATGTTTGTCCAGAGACTGGCTTGAGTGCTATCAAGTCGATTCATGACAGGGGAATCTTAGAATTGACGCCCTCTTCTTCCAAGGGTCAGGGCAAGGCCAAACAGGGTCAGTATTGCGGTTGTTGGCTCAGGAATCGGATTGATAGTGAGGAATGTAGAATCAGGGGTCTCAGTATTATTTAGAAAACCATGAAGAAAGTCATTACCACTGGTGTCGTTTTTTCCGGTGAGGGCAATGGAGAGTTCATTGTTGGTTCCAGAAATCCAGTCGTTTACGATGGAAGTTACATCAAATTCAATTTGCCCGAAGCCTTCGACAGCAACGAAAGATTCTGGTGACGCAGTCTGGATATTAAGATTGTAAAAAGTGAGCCAGTCGATCGTTCCTCCAGGGTTGGTGTCATCGGTGATTGAGGTGATTGGGTTAGTGTCAACGGCATGGGCTGAGACGGTGAAAGGGTTGCCGCCCGATGCGTTGGCATTAAATCCACCATCGACCGATGTCATGGTGAGAATCGCTTTCTCGATTGGATTAACGTAAGAAGATAGGTCGGCGGATTGGAACGAAAGATAAATCGTTTCTGCTCCGGTTAGTCCGAAGGCGTCATTATTGCTTACACGAAAGACGTCGCGCCCTTCACCGGCATAGCCGCGAACTGAATTTGGTGGAAAAAAGAAGGACGAGGTCATGATGTCTTCATCCGGATTGAAAACCATAGCTGCGGGAAGAGGTGAGGAAATTGCGATCCCAATGATAATCAGGGGTAGTGATAAATGATTCATTGCGGAGGATTGTTCACCGGTGAATGCAAATCCGCTCGCGATGGATTGACAATGTCTCGCTGTGAGTTGCTATGAAAATGAAGTTTTAATTAAGACCCGTAATTAGAGACCGCCTTCGTCCGGTGAGCGTCCTGGAGAACTACTTTGTGTCACTTTTCGTGATTAAAATCTCTCATGCAAACCCCGACTCACCACTTTCCTGATTTAGGGATACAGAGGTTAGGGGGCGGTGAGGCCTCTCCCGATTCCCGATTCGGTGTTCGGGAAATGGGGTTGGCTCTGAACGGTCTATCCGGTTTCGAGTTTCCCCTGCCACCGAGTATATGGTAGGGCGAGCGCAACATGAAACCGCTCCAAGTCCTTCTTACGCTCTTTGCATTCGCACTCCTGCCTCTCTACGCTGCCAGTCTGGATGACCTGACTTACACCACGAATAACGGAGAAGTGACCATTACCGATTGTAATGAGGACGCTACCGGCGAGCTAGTCATTCCGGATACCATCGGAGGCAATCCTGTTACCAGCATCGGGGAAGAGGCCTTCTTCAACTGCAGCGTCCTGACGACCATCAATATTCCTGATAGCGTCACCAGCATCGCGGGGAGGGCCTTCGACAGCTGCACTAACCTGACGAGCATCACGATTCCTGATGGCGTTACCAGCATCGGGAGTGGTGCCTTTTGGGGCTGCAGCAGCCTGCCCAGCATCACGATTCCAGATAGCGTTACCAGCATCGGGAATAATGCCTTCGATTCCTGCACCAGCCTGACGAGCATCACGATTCCTGATAGTATAACTCACATTGGAGCAGAGGCTTTTGCAGGCACGCCAACTGTCTTCACAGAAGTAGAAAACATTAACTTCTTATTGGGTCGTGAAGGAAAGCGGGCCTACTTAATTGACGGCAGTCAGGCCTCAGGTGCAATTGATCTCCCTACAATGGTTGGAGGTGCAGAAGTTTTATTAATTTCCGACTCAGCCTTCTTCAACTGCACCGTCCTGACGAGCATAACGATCCCTGTCGGCGTCACCAGCATCGGGGATGGTGTCTTCTCTGCCTGCACCAACCTCACGAGCATCACGATTCCTGATGGCGTTACCAGTATCGGGGGTGGTGCCTTCGACGGCTGCACAAGCCTGCCGAGTATCACGATTGGTAATGACGTCACCAGTATCGGGGAAGATGCCTTTCGAAACTGCAGCAGCCTGCCGAGCATCATGATTCCCGATAGCGTTACCAGCATCGGAGATGGTGCCTTCCGTTACTGCATCAACCTTACGAGTATCACGATTCCTGATCGCTTCTCTGCACATTATAGTCGGATTGGATTGTCCGCTGATCAGTCCCAGCCACTCTTCAACAAAGCTGTTGCTGCTAACGATATTGTCTCTTCAAACACAACAAGAATTGAAGCAATAGAAGCTCAACTCGCATTACTTGCTGATGCTCTTGCGGCAAAAGACGCAGAGATAGCAACTAAGAATGAGCGGATTGCTGCTCTAGAGCTTCGCCCAACGCAAGCAGCCTACGATACGGTAGTCACTGAAAGAGATGCGCGACCAACTCTAGAAGAGATTCAAGATGCCCGCACTGGTTCAGTAATTCTTACCCCATCAGAAGATGGGACAGTTCAGCTTAAAATAGAAATCGAAGAGTCATCTGACCTCGAAGTCTGGGAGAACAATGGAGAATCAGTAGATGTGGAGCTACCTCTCGCTGAAGGTAAGAAGTTTCTGCGCTTTGCGTTGAAATAGCAGGCGGGTTTTCTTTGATCCCCGTATCCCTGTTCCAGTAAGAGGGGTTCACGGATACATGGGCCGTTAACTCAGATTCAGCGAAGGGCTTCGGGGATTCAGGGACGCGGCGGGGCGTGTTGTTGCGAAACTCGTATCTCGA
>Ga0115013_10000415_pt1 | contig 25935 bp, 32 predicted proteins | sample SouAtlMetagenome_2_FD_88686 | JGI IMG/M metagenome (GOLD analysis project Ga0115013, IMG submission 88686) | Marine eukaryotic phytoplankton communities from Atlantic Ocean - South Atlantic ANT15 Metagenome | ecosystem: Environmental > Aquatic > Marine > Oceanic | place: South Atlantic Ocean...
AGGTTCTAAATAAAACTCAGACCATTGCAGTATGTCTTCAGTTATCGATCTCATTTAAATGTTTTTTAAGCATATCTAACAACCACGGGTTATCTCTGTATACGCCCATGAAAGCATTAGATATTGTATTGACTACTAATTCTTCTGCATCTTCTTCTTTAAGTGGGCCGTTTGCTTGGTTTAGTGAATAAATATATACAATCGCGTGTAAAATTTCGTGCCACGTAGTGTTGCAGCGCTCTTGTCCTACTAGTGCGTCTTGAATATAGATAACACCTTCTCTGGCCCGGTACTCACCGTAGCTGTCTGTCATGTCGTCCATAATAAAATCAGGTCTTACGTATTTTATTTTAATTGTTCTGTATCCGACCTTAACTTCTTCTGGCCTGCCATTTGCCGGGACCACCATAGACGCTGTTATTTTATTTTTCTTTTTAACCATTCTAATCTTAATATAATCTATTAGTGGCTTTTTGACCCCACCTTTTTATATTTAAAAAAACTTTTTTGCGTGCGCGATCAAGTGTAAAAAACTGGGAAAAATTGAATAGGTCTACCATGCGTTACCGTCAATTACCGGGGGGTCGGTAGAGTGTTTTGTTAATAAAATCAATGTTGTAACTACCATTTTACCGATTTACCGATGATTCCTGGAGAATTTTATAAAAAAATAAATGTAGGGGGTCAAAAACCTACTATATAGTCGGTAGCTTTTTACTTTCACAATAGAAAGCCCAGGTTTTAAGGTCATTACCTTCTTCATCTGTAACATGAACATCATATAGCTGTTCGACCAACTCTGCTTTGTGCCAAAAGACGTGGTCCAGGCATGCACCTTTCCCTGTAAATGACGCCAAGTTGTAATCAGTATATCTCGGCTCATCTATTCCCTCGAACCACAGCATCGCTGTTATTACCCATATTGTAGAATCCATCTAGTCTCCCCAAAAAGTTATGCTTAGCTTCCCTAAACTCCTTACCTTCTATCACGAACTGTTGGTAAAAGCCATCTTTACTGCACATCATAATGACACCTTGTTCGATATTGGTACCATATACCGCATCATGCGCCATGCCGTATGCTGCCATTTGTAAAAAATAATCCCCGATCCACTCTCTTTGTTTCGGTTTGTTCGTTTGTTTGAAATCTATTATACTAACTTTGTCCTTGTACCGACCAATCAAATCCACGCTCCCCGCATAAAGACCCGGGTAATACAACGTCGCTTCTATACCGTACACTTCATCTACATAAGACAATCCATGGTCCAAGATTATTTCTGCCATACGCGTTGCCTCTACGCCTAGTGGTGTAAGGTCAAGGGATCGGTCACCGCGGATTAAATCTTCCAGGTACTTGTGCATTGCAGTCCCTCTTATGGCTGCGTCTCTCGTAATTTTCTGTGCTTCTCTAAGTCCAACACGTTGTCTCCAGCGATCAAGACTTTCCTGCTTTTCTTTAGGCTGTGTCTGGCCCAACACAGTAGTAACGGACGGGAGTTTTTCTTCCGTCCCATCAATGGTATAGTGTCTAAGACCTGAGATATTTGCTCTAGAAGACGATGGGTATTCATACTTATTAACTATTTTCATGGCATTCTATCAAAAATTTTTGACCACTTGCTCCTGTTGTATTCTTCTAGGCGTATGGCGTCAACACGTTTAAATAGCTCATCCCACGTAATTTCTTCGCCCTCTACGTTTATCTTCATCGTCATGGGCCCTTTGTTAGGATATAGTTTGTCAAGATAGCCACTGCAGCGCCACATCTTGCGTGTGTCTCCATCTTCTACGGACGTTGGTCGTGCGTGTAATGTAATAGCCTGATCCATATAACAGACCTCACCATCTTTCCAGTTATGTGTGTAGATGTACTTTGATTGATCCATCAAAGACCAAAGGTGTTTTATAAATTTTTCTGACTCGTCCTGTGTCATACCGTAAAAATGATCAAACAACGAACCTGGAAAATGTATGCCAAGCACACCGCTTGCTGTTTCAGCTCGTAGAGGCGCCATCAACCCGTCAAGAGGACAACCGTTGTAGCGCATAATGGCGTGTTGTTCTTCGATAAGGTCCCCTGCAAAGTTTTGTAGTGCTCCTGCTTTATTGTAGTTCATGTTCCAACTGTTTACACACAACAACTCGTCAACCTGAGATTTATCTTCATGATTAAGAGAAGCGTAGCATTCAGCGGAACTCAAAAAAGTTGTCTGACTACCCTCACTGCCTTCAACAGATGCAAGACCCACAACTCTTTGTGCTGACTCAAAGCTTGGCTGATCATTATGCCAACCAAGTTTACCATTTGTAAATATACCAAGAGCTCTACCTCTGTGATCTTTTTGAAATGTAACAGACTGCATACGATTTCTGTGTCTAGGATCAATTGTAGAACCTATACGTATAATTGTGTTTCTGATAGCATTCCAATGTTTACCTTTTAGCTTACCCACACCTATGGCGCCTATCACAGGTGACATACCTGGAGAACCCCATGAGTTTAAAATATCATAATGTCTTGCTTGTGTGACACCTTGCTTAACAACGACAACTTGCTTGTCAGCAATTAATCTACCTATGTCAGGTATGTGTTCGTCACTGTTTATGTCAAAGTCAAATGCTTCAACAGCGTTTTGTAATTGCTGCACTTTCATGCGTGCCATGCCTTTCTTACGGGAACATCAAATCCCTTGTCTAAATATTTACTCCAGTCCATTATACCAATTAATTCAAGGACTTCAAAGGGTTTTAAGTTCTCAAAATCTTCCATATATATTGTTTGACAGCGCTTTGGCTTGATAGCTCTATATGCATCCCAAGATCTTTCTATGCTCTTCGTCCAATAGTCTAAAGTCCCGGGCCGAGGTCCAAACTTCTTGAGTCTATCTCTTTTCTTCTCTTCTCCTGGAGCAAAATGAAATCTACCTGTAATCATAGATGTTATTAAACTTTTTAATTGCTTGCGTGTGTCACGTCGTTCGCAACTTATATAGTCTACATCCCATTCTGGTTTTGGGTTTGTGAGTAATGGATATTTTAACACAACATCATGAGTATTTATTAATCTAGACACTAAACTTCTTCGTTCTTTTTTCTCTGGTGAATCACCTGCACTTTGAAATATTGCTTTTATATCTTTTTCTAAATCCCAGTTGTTTACTTTTTTTATTGTTTCTGTTCTTGATGGTGACCATACCCATAATGAATCGTTGTAATAAACTTGTTCTACAATTTCTGGAACTAAATATTCATGCAGCCCTACATACTTTTCTTCATCAAAATTATATATCTTTTCATAAATAGATTTAAAACTACCTTCACTATCATCACCATGTTTAGCTCGATAATATCTATCTAATACTAGATACACATATGTTGATCCGCACCTTGAGTTGTGCAATATAATTTTAGTCAAACTGTTGGTTCGTCTTTCTTTTTGCTTTTTCTAAAAACATTTTTATCATTTTTAATTCTTTTTCTAACTCTCTAACTTTATTTTTTAGAGCACCTATTTGTACAATATAACCGTTTGGACCATATATTATTTCGTTTGTAAGTTTCCAAATATCAGCTGACTCTTCAAATCTCATCTCTAACTCTTCAATATAATCTTTATCCGTATCGACACGTTTGTCCATACGAGAAGAATATTTATATTTTGCTCCTGTTAGTTGTAATGGGAGCTTTATTATTTCTTTTTGCATAATTTAAATATTTATCTTTTACGATTGCCCATGTTGGTGCCATCTTTTTCCAAAAGCTTGGTGGTTTTTCTAAGTATAGATCTTTTTTAAGTTGTTGTAAATCCACGTTTAAATAAGACTCAAAATCCACCGCCATAAGCCACGGCGCGCGCTTCCCTCTTCTGTAGCCTTCAATAACTGTAATAATAAACACTACTAATGGGTTAAATATAACGTTTTTCCACAAAGGTCTTGGCGGATATTTTGCCGGTATAAAAGTATTTACAAAAGACATAATAGTTACTGAGTATAGTATGCTAGCATAAGAATCTCGCCACTCTTGCGCCAGGTGAAATGACAATACACCTATCTCTCCGTATGGAGATGTGTCATATTCATTAAGAAAATGTATCATGTCGTGATACATTACAGAATATCTTAAAAACTGACTGAGAGGCGTTATCTTTTTTGGTGGATAATAGATACTAAATACATCTACGAGTTTATCTTTTTTACGCCAAGCTTGAAACTCAGAGCCAAAAGTACCAGGGTCAAATTTTCCTTTGTCTACAAGATCAAGAAAATGTTCTTTTTTCTTTAATGCTTTTTTACCTGTTTTTGTTTTTTGAAACCGGCGGTAGATTGTTTTCATTTTGTCTTTGTCTAGTTTGTTAACAAATTCAAAAATTACAGGTAACGGAGCGTATATGTCCGTTTGAAATATTTTGTAATAATGCCAGATTAATTTTAACTGGGTTATTCTATGATTCATTTGTATATTTTTACAAGCCTACACAATTTACTTGACACATTTTTTATGTTTACAGAGTTAGATACAAGTTTTTTTGTTTTATGTTTAGCCACAGCTGCACCATCTATTTCACAATCTTGAGCAAAAAAGATATAACAATCGTCACCTTCTTTTGTTGTTGCAATGGTACCTCCTGGCAACACATCTGCTTTTTTAAATGACCAACCTGCATAATATCCCATTGGACATAAAAACACTGTGTCATCTTCTACAACAGTTATCTCTGTTCTTGCACAATGTGGTTCGTATCTTATTGGGTTACTTTTCCAATCGGTTGCTTCAGTGCCCATAAAAGAAACACCTTCCATGTAACCAGAGCCCTCTACAAAACTTGACTGCATTCTTGTGTGTTCTGGAGAATTTGCAAGAACAACGTTTCTGTATGTTTCTTTGTGTTCGTCTTGAAACACATCACCGTGTTGCCATTCGTATCTAACTTTTACAGCGCCTTCCAATACAAAATATTCTACATCTAGTTTTAATAAAAATGGATAATCTGGATGAACTTCTGCGTAAGGATCTCCTGCTCTATCTTTTGCTCTTTCCTCAACAGACATTCTTTTTAATCTATCTCCAATTTTTGCAGGAGCAGATATACATAGTTGTAGTTTATTGTCTAAATTAATTCCATCAAATCTAAAATTAGTAATCATATCTCCTCCGATTTTTGTATTGTTTTTTCTGCAGCTGTAATATTTCCAATGTCTTGTCTTCTTTTTATTGTTTTAGATAAATTACAAACATAGTAATCAGTCTCAGGATAATTTAATTCTACCATCCATTCTGTTAATATTTTAGTTTCAAATGCATCATGCAACTGATCCCACAACGCATGATTATCGCCTAAAACAAAATTTTTTACTGTACCTTCAAAATTAGTCGGTCGATAGTAAGTAACTATTATATCATCAACTTTTTCTACACCGCCCACCATGTGCACATATCCACCTACTTGTTGAATCAAACTAGTCTTTGTGTATTTTAACTCCATAATTACGCATTAATTTGAAAAGATTGGTTACCAGAGTTAGCAAAATTGAAAATCCACTTGACGTTTTGCCACAAAGTTTGACCACCAGACGTACTATATGACATATTGGCTCTTGCTTGGTTGTATGTCCCAGCCTGTTGTTGTTGGATAGTTATATTAGTCCAACCAGCGTTAGGCAATGTCCCATTAACCCTAAATTCTAAAAAGTTTGTGCAACCAACCAATTGTGTAGATATTTGGTTAACATTAAAGTTATAACCTGAACTAAGTGTTCCTAATGGGTTAGGACTAAAACTACCTACATTTCCAGCAACAAAGCCCTTTAGATTACCACTAACTCCAGAAACTATGTTAGCGTTTCTAACGTTTGGAAAAGGAGCTTGAGCACTAGTTCCGTAAAAATTTGATACTGAAATTGAACCTGACGTAGGGATATTAGATGTATTCCCATGGTTAGGAACTATAGGTCCCCCGCGGTAATATTCGGACAATGATATAGGATTTGAGCCACCGAACTCAGATTGAATTTGTGAGAAGGCCAGTGCGCCACTGGAAGGTAGAGTCATAAAATTTTTTTCCTATACTGTATATTTATTTTTAAAATATATTATTCCGTTCTCATAGTCAAATTCGTGTGGATTTCCAAGTAGTTCTTCAGGGCTCATTTGCCCCATTCTAGCCCAATTAGTGTGGCCATACTTCTTTTTACACAGTTTATCTATGCTATGAGCAGGTAAATCGTTTAATACTGGTTTTGTCATATCAACCTCATATGGCGGCCCCGTATCTTCTGGTATCCAATCTATTTCAAATTCAAAATCATCCATTTTTTTTCTTGCCTTTCTTCTTTTTTCTAAAAATACCGTCGTAATTATCTTTAAACTTTTTAGAAGGTATGTGTTTGCCGTCTTGTGCCATTATTCTTTCATCGCGTACGGGTCTGTTGACAGCTCCCGTTGTTTCTTATCTGGCTGTTTACCCATGATAATATCTTCCATGTTTTTGTGTAGATAGTTTGCCATTTGTCCAATTACATTGTCTTGAGATAATGTATCAACTAATTCTTTCAAAGACTCGCCGTGCTGCAAACATCTTGAAATAAGTTTGCCGCTTGCACGTAGCTCTCTATCTAAATATGAATCTGTTGGTTTTAGTTTTATCCAAAATGCCATAGGTGTTAGCCCAGTGTCATTTGCTGTATAGTCTAGTATACCTACAACCCGTCTACCATCGATCGGTAAAGCGAAAGTTGCACTCATCATCCTGTTAGGAATCTCTTTTCTCACACCTTTATTGTCCTTAATCAAACTCATTTTTATGTGCCTCGATAAATTGGTACAAAGAAATATTAGTTTCTTTGACCTGTTGTATCTCTAACCACATCGTTTCAATAACAGTGTACATATTATACATCGTTACAATAGATGCAATCATTAATGCCACCCCCATAGCTAAAATTACCCACACCAGCAAATCGCTAGTGGACCATTCGAGCTTGATCTTCAAGTCTTTCATGTGCCTTGACCTTTCTTTTTTCAAATAATTCAAGTATTTTGTTTTCCCAAATGCGTATCATCTGTGGATCTTTTGTTCTTTTCATAGCAATTAATATATTATTAATGCGTCTATCAAATAAACCTACCATCCGTATTCATCCTCCGGGTTCATATTTTAGAATCACTGTCATTCAGGCTTATCCATCCTGTTATTATATATTTTATATTTTTTTTAGAAATTTGTCCCTTATGAACGTGAGTATATCCAGCAGGCCATATCAAGGTTTTTCCTTTTATGGCTTTTTCTGTTCTATTTTGGTAATAAAATTGAGTGCCACCGTCAGGAACATCATTAAGATAAGTCATCCACACAAATTCTCTTTGAGTCCGATCAGGTGATCTCTCGTAATGCCATACATGATAACCGCCGCCAGGTTCATATCTTTGTATGTTAAAGGGTTCTCTAAGGTCTACACAGGTTGTCATTGGAATGCCTACTGTGTTCCTAAAAGGACCGTCCATATATTTAAGTTCGTAAAAATATTCATTTAATGCTTTATCTAAATGTAATTTATATTTTTGTACTACTTCTATGTAAGGCCAATACACTTTATTACAGGCTATTGGATTAAATATAGCTTGTGGCATAATTCCTACATCAATAGAATCCTTAATTTCTTTTAAAATACGATTTGAACCAGTCTGCCCGTGAGTTTTTTGAAAAGGATAATGTAGATCTATGAGATCATCTCTTATAACTTCGTCAGACAAAAAAGGTATTTCATCATGTACTTTAATTAAATCATCACAGATCTCGTCTGGTACTTGGTATTCATAAATAAAATCTTTCATATAGTTTCACCCGTTTTCATCCACTTTGGCTCTGTGCCACCCTCTACATTAATTCTACATTGATAAGCCGGCAACATAACCCAACCTTGACTATCACATTGTGGACAATTAACTTCATCTATGTCTTCGCCAAGTTTATCATGAACTTTAATATAACCATTACCCTTACAACGAGGGCATATAGCTTTAACTTCGTGATTTCCCGTTAGATCTACCATTTCTCTTTTTTATCTCTTTCTCTAGTAAAAATTCTATTACTTTTTGTACACTAACTGGCACCTCAAATCTTTTTTGTGCTAAAGCAGTCAGTTTAGAATGTGTGTCCATTGACACAGAAACTGATTTAAATTTACTTATATCCGGCATTTTTGTCTCCTTATTATGTTATTATATGGGATTATATAGAGCAAATATTATATTTGACAATAGTTTATTTTAATTTATTTTATAGGTATCCACATCTTTTGGCGTCCAGGTGTTTTCCCTTAATTTTTCCACTTGGACGTCACTTCTTTATAATCCAGGGTTCTTCTAGAAAATTAAACACAACCTTGCCATTAACGTGTTGTGTATGTTTAGTTTTACAAGTTAGGCACTTGTACACACGGCCCGGCTCTTCCTTTGCCCTAATGAAAGGGACATATTCGGTACATCTATCACATATACCCAATATAATCTCAATATCGTAATCATTACTATCCAACTAATCCTCCCATAGAAAAACGTTTACGACCCATAAGTTCTCTTATCCACTCATCCTCAAAGTTTTGTAGATTTTCTTTTAAATAATTATCTTTCCATTTTATTAAAGACAATTGGCTAAGTCGGTAGTCATGATTTTCTGCTTTATGATTTAAAACCCACTCCGGTCTTTTTGTTTGAAAGTATTGTGGAAACAAAGCATATCCAATCATAGTGTGTACGCTACAATTTATTTGCATCCCTATATCGGTCCAGTGTTGTGCTCTGTTGTGTGTCTTTCCTGCAGGTAATAATCTTCTTCTTATTCTATCTTCCATATCTAATTCTTTTAATCTTTCTGTCGTAATTTGAAATCTACATTCAGGATAACCACTTTTTCTTTTGCTAAGTTTGACAGGAACTCTTTTGTCTCCTTTTTTACTTTTTACCTTTCTTGAAATCCATGGAAAGCATTTAGTGCCATATTCTTCTGGGTTGTTTTCAAAAGGTGGTAACATTCTATAACCCTCTTGGTTTGGTCCTTTGCCTTTTAAAAAATATGCACCACTCATGTGTATATAAAATTTGTCTTTTTCTATCATCCAAAACTGAGCATCACATTCAGCGCCATTACCGTGTCTTCTGGTAACAGGTATCTGACTAACATCTACAACAACATCAGAAAATTTTTCATGTAAGTTGTCAACAGGTATAAGGGGTATCATTTTATATCCCCCCAACTGTCCCCTTTTTCGTAGTCGACTTTGTTCGGGACTTGTAACTCAACCGCTTCCTCCATAATGTTAATAATTCGCTCTGACTCTTGTATGCTTGATACTGAGATATCAAGTTCATCATGAATTTGTACATGTGGTATTATTCCTTCCTGGTACAGCGCCAACATAGATTGTTTAGTCATGTCTGCAGCTGATCCTTGTATTAGTTTGTTTAATGCTTTGTATGTAAAAGCTCGTTTAATCCCTGGTCCATGCTCCCTGAGTGCGTCTGCATGTTTGAGTGGTTTCTTAATACCAAAACCGTGTGGCTCCCACATATCAAAGTGACATAGTCTTCCCCCAATCGTTCTGATCTTACCGCTGTCATCGGCTCGTCTGCTTACAGCCTCTGACAACATTTTTACAAAAGGTGCTCGCTGGTGATATGTTTTTAAAAGTTTCTCAGCTGCGTCTTTCATAAGCCCTAGTTCTGCCATAAGTTTATTCTTACCCATGCCATACATAATACCTAAGTTTATAGTCTTTGCTTGTTTACGATCAATGCCGGCCATGTCAGCGATCATCTGGTGAAAGTCTGCGCTGCCATCGTTGTAGGCATCGACAATAGTTCCTGTGCCTTCCAATCGCATCAATGATGCAAAGTGCACTAATATTCTTGGCTCCTGCTGGCTGTAGTCAAAACAACCCCAGGTGTGTCCTTCTTCTGGTATAAATAAACTTCTAATCAACGGTCCGAGATGCTTGTGTCGTGCTGGTATCTGCTGGAGGTTTGGATTGTTATAACTGAACCTGCCGGTAACTGTACCACCTTGGTCAGATCGTATTTGATTTATCTCTGCGTGGATCCTGCCCTTGTGCTCGTGTTTAAGTATTGTATCAATGAATGTTGTGTTGGCTTTATTTATCTCTCTTGCTTCGTTAATTAGTTTGGGTAGCTCAGCTGGATGCGTGGCAAGAAAGTTTTTTGTAAAGCTTGGTGCACCTTTCTCTGTCCTGTCGTACGGTAGTTTTTCTTTGTCAAATGCTTTAGCAATAGAAGCTGCAGCCCATATCTCTACATCAAAACCTGCTAACTTATTTATATCTCTCATTAAATTTTTTTCTGTTTCTTGTAGTTCTGCCTTGACTGACATAGCTTTTTGAGCGTCAACACGCACACCTTTAAATTTCATATCGACTAGACATGGAAACAAATTAGTTTCTAAATTAAATACGTCCCACAAATCTTGTTTTGATATCTCATGTTGCAGTGCATGCCATAACTTCAGTGTCATCTCTGCGTCTTTCTCTGCATACTCACCTACAAATGGTGCTGGTAGTCTCCACATTTCTGCTTTTGCATTTACACCAAAATCTTTGGCAGCATCCTGTAATAGTTTTTCATTCTTACGCATGCCAATATAATCTTTACCAATAGAGTCTAGTGTGTAACTGAATCTATTTTCGTCAATCAAACTTGCAGCAATCATTGTATCAATGATGCCACCATTTATTTGAAACCCAAGTGAACGTATCCAGGATACATCATACATGGCATTGTGAAATATTTTTGTAGCGGTGTTATTTAACATTTCCTCAAACCAATCAAGAACTAATTCTCGGTCCATGTTCCCACCACCTTCGTGCGCGATAGGAAAATAGCCGGACCATCCTTCGACCGCAACGGCAATGCCGACTATCTCCCCGTCTCTTCTCACCGCACCTGACCCCATAGACATCAGGTTTGGATCTCGTGTTTCTAAGTCAACAGCTATCTCGCCGTGACTAGATAAATCTGGTAAATGATCTGGTGGCACCCATTCTGTTTCGGGTGTGAATAGTGGCTGTTGTAAAGTTCTCACTTATACTCTTCCTTAAGTTTGTTTATAAACCAAATAGCTTTGTCTAGATCTTCTAGTGGTTTACCTTTATGCTCGTGGCGCCAGATGTATTTTATAGCGGAGCCTTGTAGATAATATTTAAAACCATCGCCTTGACATGACTGAATCGCATCGATGCAACCTATACCGCCTTTGTTATAATGTGATGGAAAATTTACAGGATCGTGTTTTTTAGAAGACATAGCACCTCTCATAATTTTTTGGTTCTAATATATGTAAAGATTTTTTTGCTCGTGTTACAGCAACATAGAATAATCGGTGTAGTTCATCTGGATTAATATCATTGTTGTCAACAGCAGATTTAGTAATATCAGGAAGAATGAGTACATTGTCAGCTTCGCCTCCTTTGGCGGCATGTATTGTTGATAGAGTTATGCGTGGTGTTTGTGTAATCTTTTCGTCGTTAGCTAGCATATTTCTTATATAGTTTTCTGTGTCTACGTCCAGGCCAGCAAACGCTTTATACCAAACATTATCTGTTTGTAATCCATGTTGCTCCATACATTCTGCGATGTAGTATCCTTCTTCATTCTCGTTTAATGTTTTACCTGTCCTATAACCTTTTGTAACATTTTCTCCCAGATATGCATAGACATTTTTTATTGATGCTACAGGTAATAAATGCTCCATTGAACGCCACTTTTCCCAAGTTTGTATGGCTAATAATAAATCTAATTTTACAGAATTTTTAGTTTTATGTGCGTAATACCAACCCTGTAACCTGCATAAATCTTTTATGTCATCTAAAAAATAATTTGCACTTGACAATACTAACCACTGTCCTTGTGACATATCTACTTGTGTAACATCAGAGTATCTTGTTAAGTCACCCATCTCTTGTCTAGGTCTATATTCTTTGTCATACCTATTAGAAACATTTCTTATAATTTTTTGTGACAGTTCATGTATTGGTCCACCAGGTATCCGGTAAGATTGTTCTAGTGTGTCTATCTGATCTACTTCTTCTTTAAGTGCGATAAAAGTATCAACATCAGCGCCAGCCCATCTAAATATAGCTTGATCATCATCCCCAGCAATGTAGGTCTTGTCTGCTTTCGTCCAAAGAGTCCGGACCATTCTCCACTGCAAAGGTGAGAGGTCCTGTGCTTCGTCGATAAATAATACGTCGAAAGTTGGTGAAACATCTTGTTGAATAAATTGTTCCAACATGTCATCATAATCGTATAACCCTTTCTCTGTCTTATACTTGTTAAGTTGTTGATCTAAAAGATATAATAAATCTCTCTCAATGTCTATATGGTGCTCGTTTTTGTCGTACAGATCCAGGACAGGCATTTCTAAAACTCGTGCCTTATTAATTAATCGTAAATATTCATTGTCGGAACTAAATACGCCATCCTCTTCACTATACCATGCTGTCTTAATAGGTATGCCACATTGTAAACCAAAGTCTCTGTAGTCTGAGTGTTTCATCACACGTTCTTTGTTCATGCCTAAAGTTCTAAAAGCAAGAGAGTGCAGTGTTCTAAAGTACGGTATTTCTTTTTGATCTATCATAAACTTTTCTTCTGCTCTATGTGTTGCTTCCCACGCAGCTTTCTTTGTAAAAGAAAAATAACCTATCTTTTTTATATCCACACCCTTGCGTAAAAAGTCTTCTACTAAATTTAATAGTGTTGTTGTTTTACCTGTACCTGGTGGTCCTAGTATTATTGTTTTCAATTTGTATTATCCTCTAACCATTTTTCTAAACCTTTTTCTGAAAAGTAAGGAGTATTTCCTATACGAATACATGGAACTATAAATTTACCACGACGTACTTTACGTCGCAAAGTATCCTGTTCAAAACCTCTTGGTATACCATGATCTTTCATCCAATCTCTAACCTTTGCTATGTGTACGTACTGCATTAGAATGGTGACTTTTCGTATGTAACTTCTGATATTTCTGGTTCATCTTCATTCTCGCCCTTCATAGATTTAATCTTTATTACATGTGGGGTCTGTCCTTTTAATTTCATACGAACTTCTTTTTCAAAACCATCTAAATTTTTTATAAGGCTTGCTGTTTTTTGTCTGTCTAACTCCCAATTGTTTCTTTTTGCCCAAGCATAAAAATCATCCATTCTAAAATAACAATAATTATCTTCATCCGTCCAAGCCATCTTTCTCAGTATGTCTTCTTTTTTTCTGCCCTGTGGCCTGTTAACAGTAAAATCTTTTAATAAGTTTGTAATAAAATATTTAGGATCCAACGATTGTAATGGTTCACTATGATCAACATTTTGCATTAAGTTTCTTAAATATAGTTGTCTCCAATTCTTTGCTGTAACTTCTGGTATCACTATATCTGTTTGATCTAACACAGCCGTTGCAAATAGTTCAGGGTTCCTTAGTTCTATTGTTTTTAATTCTATCCTTGCATCATCTACATTTAAAAACCACTGTGGTGGGTTTGATGTTACTCTGACTAAAGCGCTCAGCTGTGGCATCTGTTCGTCATCATAACCTACACCATGCATTTTTGTTGCGCACTTAGCTGCATTACATACACCGCAAATAGGTTGTTCTTTACACCTGTACTTATCATATCCCTTTCTATTTAAAGATTTTATAAGTGCCTGTACTTCTGTATTACCAAGAGGTGGGTCCATGACCTTAAGATTGTCAGCAACTAACATATCTTCCCAGTTGTCCGGATTAGATTTTTTTCTATACACGCCAACATTAAATAATCCATTGTTCCTGGCGCCTTCTCCAAAACCCTCTTCTGCTAATTTATTTAAACAAGGAGGCCCTTCTTCAAAATATTCTTTTTTCTTTGGTGGTTGTTTAATTTTTACACTATCTATCTGCTCTTCTGTTTGTACAAACTTATCATACATAGAATAGAATGATTCTAAACTAGCGGCATTGCCTTCTTCGTCTAATGCGTACCTCAAACCTTTTGTGCCTGCGTGATAAGGTAAATTTAAAAAATTACCTACGTCACCTCGTTCTGCTAATAATTCTGTTTGTTTTGGAAATACCTCACTATCTTCATAACCCAAAGCCTTGGCCATTTCTTTTAATTTTTCCTGCATAAGAAATGCAGGAATAAAAGTTTCTGCAAATAAAAATAAATGTGCGCCACCAGACTTGGATCTAAATGTTATCAAAGGCAGATTTAATTTTTTTACTTTCTGCAAAATTTCTTTGTGGTCTAAGTTATATATATCAACATCAATACAACCCCACCTACACTTGTTCTCTTCGTTTATAGGTATCACACCTAAAGCAGGTAATAGTCTACCATTAGAATCTGATTTACCCTCTAGGTGATCTGTCCATAATTCATCTGATATTTTTTCCCGTCTTATCCAGGGACGTCCTTTTTCTTTACCTCTAGTATCTTTTTTACCAGATAGTATAAGCTGACCAAAGGCACTATTGTTGCCCTCAAATATTTCTTTAAAGCGTTGCATAATGTTTTCTGTACTCTTCTATCTTCTTTCTATTGTGTTCTCGGTATTTTTTCTGATACTCCTTAGTCTTTCTATCAAAATAATCCTTACCTTCCGGACTATCTCTAAACATTTGTAATGTTTCTTCAAGACTTTTAATCTTATTTCTTAACTTTTGTAAAGTTCTAACTCTGTAATATTTTTTATGATAAATAGTTCTGTCGCCCATAATTCTCTCTTTCTATATAATTAGGCCCACCAACAGGGGGGTAGTCGATGGGCCTACATGATTAAAACGGTACTTCGTCTTTAGACTTAGTTTCGTCTCCACCATGTTTTGCAGTTACGTCACCTTTGTTTACGGAACTAGCAAAACTTTTTGCGGCCTCATACAAGTCTTTGTCTTGCACAGGACCAACCTTTTCAATATTCCAACCAAACCAAGTTCCCTTGTCATTTGATTGTTGTACTGTTTTAAGGCTATACACGTGACTATACATAGCCGGTGTGAACATACCAGTTTTCCCTTTTAACTTGATACTGTTCATCATTGAGTTCCATGATCTACTCACTTTTAATTGCGTAGATTTCATAGAAATCAAAGCTGATGTACCATCATCAATCAACACAAAATAAGACGCCGTGTTCTCTAAATAGTTACCATTTGGTAATCTATCTTTGTAACTTGCATCTCTTGTTGCCTCTTTGATAATGCCACTATCAACAGAGTGTATAGCTACAGGAGCACTTGTGCCCTCGCCTCTATCACTCCACTCGACATACTCCCTTTTGTAATAGCATGGAATAATATTTACTCCTCCTTCACCATCGTAAAGTTGCTTAGTCACGGTATTGAATATCATACCGGGTTCAGCACCATCCACATATTTGGCGTCCCTTTTATTACATTCGGGTGATAGTTGACCTAACACTCTAAGAAATGGTAATGCATAGTCATCTGTGTCCATGTTACTAAAACTTGTGTTAGCGTCTTGTTCAAACATGCTCGTTAGAGCAACGTCTGTCTTCTTTTTTTCTGCTACTTGGTTCATGTTACTTTTCTCCTTGTTCATGATTCGTTATTTCCGGCTAATTTTAGTTTGATCCTTTATAAATAAATGAAAAGAATCCGAGGGCATATCGAGGCCGGCCTCGATACGCTCTCTATAAAGAGCTTTCAACGTCATGGGCTCAACTTTTGATTTTTGTTGTGGCTCATAACCTTCTTGCTCCGCAAGGCTTAGGAGATCCTTCGCCTTGTTATCTTCGCCTTTACCGAACGTAACAAAGACTTCATTTTTAATGATGTCCTCTAGCCCGTTTTCTCGAAGCCATGTGTAAGCTGACTCAATATCATCTTTTTTGATAGTGCAACTGTAAGATTTTTTTACCTCTACAGCGCTGCCGTCAGCTAATTTCAAAGATGATAGCCCTTGCTCTGCTAGCATATTAGGTATTATCTCTGAACTAATCTTGTCTGCTTTTTCTTTTTTAAATTTTATTTTATCTTCTAGATCTGAAATTTCATCTTCATAAGCTTTCAGTTCTTTACAATAGTTAGCTAGACTAACTATGTCAGTTTTTTCTATTATTTCTTGTTGATCTTCTTCAAAATCAATGTCGTTTATTTCACTCATTGTCTATTCCTTTCTCGAATAAATTAAAACTTAGAGGATAGTATCTTGTTTCTTGTCTATCCCATTTTAGTAAATTAAACCTACCTTGTGTTATATCGCTTACTATTGCTGTAGATAATCCTATTATAGCAGGATCACCTGTGCAAAGTATGTAATCAGTAGATTTAAAATCTTGTAAATTTTTCCGCATCTTATGTATAAAAGGTGCAGGACTAAACATCATCTGTGAATTTTCTGGTAAACAAATAACCAGGTATCCATAGTCTGATGCTGTTAAAATATTTATGTTTCTTGGTGGGTGTTGTAATACATACACAAAATCTGCGTCAGGGTTCTCTTTGTTAAACTGCAAAAATTCCTGCAATTGACTTGGTCTGTACAATTCAAATAATTTATTTCTCATATGCTTCTTTCTGTATTGACATTCAACATAGTCATGATTATATAAATGTCAAGAAAGAATAATTAAAATATGATAAAAAATTATAAGTTTAAAACTAAGCCATACGAGCATCAATTAAAAGCACTAGAGAAATCCTGGGCTTCTGACACATATGCCTTATTTATGGAGATGGGGACAGGTAAATCCAAGGTTCTCGTTGATAATATCGCTATGCTGTATGATAGAGGTGCGATCAAAGGCGCTTTGATTGTGGCACCCAAGGGTGTGTATAAAAACTGGGATCAAATAGAATTCCCCGTTCACCTGCCAGATCACGTAGAACATACAAAGGTATTGTGGGAACCAACTATTACGAAGAAAAAACAAATGGAACTAGATACTTTATTTGATGATAAAGGTGACCTTAAGATATTGATAATGAACGTAGAAGCATTTTCTACAACAAAAGGTCTAGACTTTGCTAGAAGTTTCCTTAACATATTTGTTGGAAGAGCTTTGATAGGGATTGATGAATCTACGACGATCAAGAATCCGACAGCAAAGCGAACAAAAAATATTTTAAAATTAGCGGATCTAGCAAAGTACCGTAGAATATTGACAGGCTCTCCCGTAACCAAGTCACCTCTTGATTTATTTAGTCAATGTGAATTCCTGGACCCTTATCATTTGGGTCATGCGTCTTACTACTCTTTCCGTGCTCGTTATGCAAATATGGTAAAAAGAAATTTCGGCGGTAGACAAGTACAGCTTGTAGTATCTTACAGAAGACTAGATGAACTAGCAGATATATTAGATAAATTTTCTTACCGCGTACTAAAAGAAGATTGTCTAGATTTACCAGAAAAAGTATTTACAAAACGATTAGTTGAACTGACACCAGAACAAGACAAAGCATATAAACAAATGAAACAAATGGCACTTGCAATGTTAGATAATGGAGAAGTTATGACAACCGTAAATGTTATGACACAATTAATGAGATTGCACCAAATAACTTGTGGCCATTTTAAGGCAGATGATGGCACAACTACGGCACTAAAAAACAATCGTATAGATGCATTAATGCAATTATTGGAAGAGACAGAGGGCAAGGTCATAATCTGGGCAAACTATAGGGAAGACATAAAAAATATAGTCGAGTCTTTAAAAAAAGCTTACGGAGAGGCCTCTACAGTCGAATATCACGGTGGGGTGGATGCTACCCTCCGCCAGGACAACATTGCTCAGTTTCAAGAGAAAAACAGCCCTACACGCTATTTCGTAGGAAATGCACAGACTGGAGGGTATGGAATTACCCTTACCTCTGCAAACACTGTTGTTTACTATTCTAACTCATATGATTTAGAAAAAAGACTACAATCAGAAGATAGAGCACACCGTATCGGCCAGACTGGCAGTGTAACCTATGTTGACTTGATAGCTGAAAATACTGTAGATGATAAGATAGTTAAGTCACTAAGGAGTAAAATAAATATAGCTAATGAAATTATGGGAGAAGATATCAAAGACTGGATCTAGAGAAGTATATTTTCGTATTTGGTCTTCCCTTCTACTTTTGATGCTTTTAACACTTGTGCTCTCGACCCTTCCTTCACCGCTGAACAGTGCACCCATCCTGAATTCGGATCACCTGGTTCATAGTACTCCAGGATTAACTGATCAAATATTGTATTTTTACTAATCCACGCTGCGAGCTGCATGTTGTCCACTCCTGGTATCTCGAAGTCAGCTGCCTCACCCTTGGCATGTTGTGACTTAGACGAAGACCCGATAGCCTCGCACAACGCAGGGCTTCGATAGCCCGAGGATATAGCGACCGGTTTACCAAAATGCTCACGCACTGGTTGCAGGACAGTCTCCGCTAGGTGAATAAGATTTTCTACATGCTCGGTTGAAGGTTTATTGTCTATACCTTTGCGCGTTGCAGTTTGAGATTTAGTCATCTCTGCTAGTGAAAAATTTTCTGATAGCTTCATATCATACCCAATAAAGTTTCTATAACCATTAATGCCACAGCCCCCACCGTGGTAAGAACTACCCAATAGATTTTGTCTATCTTGCCCCCCAAAGCTTCTACGTCTTGATGTACATGCGTAATTTTATCGTCTAGATGTTTTAAGTGATTAGTTTTTATTAATTCTATTTCACGTTCGACACCTTTTACATGTCCATACAAAGATATGATATGTTCTCTATCGTCTTCAGGAGTTATACCTTTTACAGTATCATTCATTAGGCCATCCCCTTTTGTCTTTGCCTTATGGCTTGTTCGCCTGGCGATAATAAAGCAGTTTCTGTTGTTGTCAATCCTGTCGCAGGATTAGTCGGGTTCATATTATTGTTAGGAACTATTGGTGTTGGCATATTAGGCAGCTCTGGAGTTACTGGTTCTGCTTCTCCTGTTAAACCCTCTAGACCTTGTAAATCTTTGTTAGTTGGTAAATTTTGATTAGGAGTAAACGGTCTTCTATTTTCATCTAATAAATCATCAAATTTTATTTGTTTCATTTCTCTAATTATTTCATTTAATTCTGTAAAAGGTTTTAAATCATTTTTATTTATTGTAATGCCATTTTTAAAATATTCTTCGTACAACTCGTTTGCTCTTAATTTTAAAGCATTTTTAGAATAAGAAACCGGTGTAAATTTACCTTTTAATAAATTATCTATATTAGGAACGTTACGTCCTCTTGGACCAAGTATATCTTTAATTTGTTTTTTAGTAAGCAATCCTGTGTTCATTGCTTCTACGAACATTTTATAAACTTCGAACTGAGCATTAAGAGCCTCTTGTTGTATGTCTCTAAACTCAGCAGCCATTACTAAAGGTCCTCTTTCTAGTGCGTTTTCTTTACTAAAGAAATGTTCTGTTTTATATGCGTTAGATCTAATATCTCTTATATCAATTGCTTTATAGTCAAGTGCACTAACAGGGTCGACATTTATTATAGATCCACCAATAAGTCTAAGCAACACGTCACTAAGATCACTTAGTCTACCTTGTTTTGTATCTAAGCTTAATGCATTTAATACTTGAGCTGTACTTCTAACAAATCCAGGAGCTACAGTTTCAAGAATGTGTTGGAACGATTTACTAACCTTGTCACCAAAGTCATCTGTAGGACTGTAAATAGTTTTACCACTACGAGCTTTACCACCACGAGCCCATATATCAAACATAGGTTCTAGTAAGATTGTTTCTGATGTAAATGGTTCTATAAAAGCCATCAACGGACTAGCAGCATCAAATAATCTATTGTAGATTTCTCCTTCTACTTGATCAACAGACATTCTTGTAGTTCCAAGTTCTCTTATAAAACTTTCAACAGGGTCAATTACATACGCGTATGGGTTGTATGAAGATAAATCAAATGCTTTGAACTCACCTGTCATTGGATCTCTATTTGTTAATGGCACCATCAAATGATTTTCCATAAAAGAAGGACCTAGTCCTTCTTGATATGCTCTCATAGCTTCTGGTGAAACGTCAGTCATAGAGTGACCTAATGCTTTTACACCCTCATTAACTCCATATAAAGTAGTGAACTGACCAAACAACGATCTGTAACCCATGGATTGTAATCCAGGATTACCTGATGCAATATGTTTTAAAGAAGTTGATAACGTAGTAGCTGTTGTTCTTAACATTTCTGCAGGGAACGATATAAAGTTACCAAGAGGTAACTTTCTAATTGCTTGTACCGCAGGCGGTACTCTACTATATGTAGGATAAGTATCTCTTACTAAGTGTGCAGCTATTTCTTCGATACCTTCCATTACAGTTTTCTTTACACCTGTTTTAGGGCTTAACTCTACAAACTCTCTACCTATAATGTCGTCAAAATATCTTTTTACGTCATCTATAGACTTAGTAAATTGTTTAAGTTCAGAAATATAAAACTCGTGACCGTATAATTTCCATAAGTTATCACCACCTGCGTATAGTCTTTGCACGTATTGACTAAGTTGAGCGTTACCGACTCTTTGTATTAATTGATTAAGGTTACTAATTACAGGTTCACCTGTTTCTTTTGTTGCACCTTTTAAATCATTTAATATTGCTGTTAGTTCTTGTGATACAACGTTCTCGTCAATCACACCTAACTCAATTTTTCTTTCAATAAATTTATTTAGTTTCTTTTTGTCTACGTTTCTGCCTGGACCAAATATATCATCCATAACTATTTTAAATGCCTGTGGTACGCTTGCACTACCACCGATATGTCCTACATTTAATGCAAACAATGCAGCTGATCCTACGTTACGCATTTGTGTAGCAGGTGAGTAAAGTGTTTTACCTCCTTGCACCATAGCTTTCATTGCTAATATATTTTGGTAAACTGTGCTTTTTAAGAAACCATCAAATAAACTATAGCCACCAAGTTGTTTAATAAGTTCTGGTGTTCCGTATAAGCCAATTGCATCATTTAATAAAAATCCTGAACCTTTTACATCAGATAAAGATGCAGCATTTAATATTCCTTTACCTAATGCTTCGTCTTGTGTTCTAAACAACCAGCCGTTTGATAAACCCATATCGGCTATCTGGTCTAATGCTTTTTTCTGTGACGTACTGGCTATGATATTACCAGTTGTTTGTAGTAAAGAGGACCTAAGATTTTTTTCTTCCCCTAATAATTTTCTTATAGCTAAAGGTAGTTCTTCCCCTGTTCTTAGAACAAGATCATCTAGACCAAGTTTTCTAGTAATAGTTTCTAATGCTTTGAATGGTTCACTCATTTCATATTTAGCTGTGTGCATAATGTCAGCTACTTTTAATGATGCAAACTCATCGATTGCGTCTGCAATACTTTTATTTGGAAATGCCATTTCTGCTTCCATACGCAAACCATTATTACCTAGTATTAAATCTTTTATAAATGTTTTAGCTCCATTTACAGATTGAGGTGTTGGTGCGTAAGAGTTATTTGTAAAGGCTGCAAATGATCTTCTCATCATAGAGTTTATATCCGAGTCAATTAAATATTTTATGGGATCAGTTGTAGGTAATAATTCTCCAAACTCTTTCTTTAATCCATTAGTATAGTTTCTTAAATCATTAGCCGGCACTTGTAGTTGTTTTGGTAAATCAGCTATTTTAATTTTACCTTCTAAAAATCCTAAAACGTCATCTAAATATTTTTTCTGTATTGTTTCAAACTCACCATACTTTTGATGTCTTTCCTCAAAACCTTTTGCAAGTTTGTGAGCTATACGCTCTATGTCAATTAAATATTTTTCTACAGCTCTAGATTTTGCACGTATATATAAATCACTTTGTGTCTTTACGCCAAATGCATCTTTACCCATTTTTCCTATGTCTCTAAACATAGCGAGTTTATTATCTATTTTAGCTAAGTATTGATGCAACGGATCTTTACTATTTACAGAAAATTTTCTCCAGTCTTGAAAGTCTGGTAGGTTTTTTGAAAACATTGTTGTGTTAGGTTTTACACCGGTATAAATACTAGCTTTAGCATAAGCCGCGTCGTACGCTCCAAGAGCAGCTCTTGTAAATACTTGTTTACCCATAAATGCTGCTGTCTTTTGTGCTAAACTTGCACCCTGTTTACCTAAATAACTTATGCCTTCACCAACAAGAGGTATAGTTTTATTTGTATAAGGTATTTTACCTGCTAATGAGTCTGCTGCTATCTTTAATGGTACACCTGCTAATTGTAATGCACCACCAAATAAAGATCTATTTATTCCAGGTATAGTTTTAAAAGGTAACGCAGCTGTTCCTTTTGTTAATGCCCAAGCTGGTGGTCCAAGTAACGGAAATAGACCCCCGATCATCGCTCCATCAGCCCCAAACCTAATTCTGTTTTTTAAATTAGCAAGTGCAAGTTCTTTACCGCTTAAATTAGTTGTGTCTATAGGCTTGCCTGGTAATAGAGTTGCATCGTCTGGTAACATTCTTGTTAAAGAGTTGTAAGGGCCACCACCGATTGCATCAGCTGCGCCAAATATTACTGCACCAGTTCCCATTCTTTTTGCAATATTACTAGCGTTCATTGCAAATCTAGCACCACCTGTAATATCGTCATCTATATAACGCGTCATTGTGTTGAAACCTTTTATACGCAGTGCTTTTTGCATTCTTGTTACTAGTTTGGTTACTAATCCACCAGGCACACCAAACTCAACAAGTAACGCAAGTAAATCACCCATAAAAGTTTCAGGATCATTCTTTGCTGTCTTTTCGTAGTTTTCTCTTAATCGTTCAGATAGTTTACCATCGCCAAAGCCAGTTAAATCAATGCCACCTAATACTAAATCCATAGTATTAAATCCAAGGTTCCTGACGCCTGTTTCAAGTGCCCTGTTTATTTCGTCAATACCATCTATATATTTAGCTTCTGGGTCTGTGCCCTCTACTGGTGTAAAACCTTTTGCTAAGTTTTCAGCAAGAACCGGGTATCTTTCAGCAAATGTTTTTTCGTCTCCACCCATTTGATTTTGAATATTATTTGCAACATCACCTAGTATTAAGAAAGGTAAATTAAATTGCCTTTGCATACTTTTTGTAAGAGGGTTTTCTGTTAATAGTTTTGGAAAACTAGACAACGGAAACTTTGTAGGTTTCTTGTCAATCATTTCTTCTGCTATTCTTGCTCTTATTTCAGAAATACTTGTATCTTTTTTTTCTGTTTTATACCTGACACCAGGATCAGCTTCTCTTACTCTATCATAAAGTTTTTCGTCTTCTAAAAAAACCATCATCGGTTTTTTCATAGACTCAGGTAATGCATCAAACTTTTTTTGTTCTTGTCGTTTATCGTAATCAGCTTGCAGATACTCACCAAACAAAGAAGAATTAAGAATGTCTCGGTCTCTTTTTGTTGCAGGGTCACCAACTAAACCTGCAGGGTCGGCAAATTTATCTCTATCTCCAATAAAATCTTTTACAGCTTCATAAACAGCGTCACTTAATTCCATGCCCATTTCTTCTTGGTACTCTTTAATTTTTTTGTCAAAGTCTGTGGTGCCGCCTTCTGAAAAACCAACGCGTCCTCCTGTTGCCATCTCAAAAGATAATTTTCTAAAATCAAAAGTAGGTACGTATTCTGATATTTTTGATTTTGCTTGTGTGCCAAACGTTGTTATTGGAGCTCCAACATTTTTTGTTTCTACCATGAGACCTAAATCTCTTGCTTTCTTTACGTCTGAAATGTGTAAAGTTACGCCTATTTCCTCTGCCTTATCAATAATTTTTTGTATAGCAGACGCTGTTTCCTTCGTATTGTTTACATATTTTTTATTATCTGAAACAGGATTACGTTTTAAAAAATCTTTTATAAATGTTTGAGCAGGAGCTTTAAACAATTGATTAAGTGTTGATGGTAAAAGTTGTAAATTACTAAGTAAACTTAATCCAGCTTGACCTGGCTCTCCTTTTGATACTTCTTTTATGTGATCATTTTGAAAAAACCCTCTTGATTTTTTTGGATCAAACTCGTTCTGCAACAGAGATTTTTTAAAAGCCTCTAATCTTTTTGGAACAATCTCTCCTGCCTCATCAAGAAAAGCGTGTGATAAATTACCTCCGCCATCGGTTCTCCATCCTATCTTAATTAACAAGTCTGTATTTTTAAACAAAGCTTGTTGTGCTGCTTCATCTTGTTTTAAAAGCGTAGAAGCACTCGTTTTCCACAATTCGTTTACCTGATCAAAAGTAGTTTGTTCCGATGCAGATAAATTCATTGGATCGTCGGCTAGGTTTTTTTCTCTTTTTTTATCCATTTTAAGGAAAGCTTTTCTATTGTTCTCTCTAATTTTTTTAAGGTAAACAGCAGCCTCCTCTGGCGGTAAACTGTTTGCATAGTTTCTTTGATGAAAAGCGTAATCCCATTTATTTTTAAAAATAGGTTTTACTTTATCCATTTCATTTCTAACATTTGTTAAAGCTTGTTTGTAATTTGGTATTTGAGCAGAAGTAACCTTACCTCTACCCATATTTACAAAAAATTCTGGCGGTAAATCTGTTTTTCCATAAGTTGCTAAAATATCTTTTATGTATGTTTCATACTCTTTAACAGACAGTTGATATTCATCTACATAACGTTTGACTAAATTTTCTTTTATTTCTTTGTATCCAGCTATACCTTGACCTTGAGGGTTAAATTTTATTTTATCTCCAACTTTGTTAACTGCACCAAAAGCTGACTGGCCTTTTAAAGTTTCCAGTGCAAAGTTTAAATTATCATCAAAAGATTTATTAAAATCAATTAATTTGTCGGCCTTTTGTGCAAATGTTAAATCTTTAAAACCTGATTTCTTTATTACTTGTGATATCGTTCCTCTTGATACTCCAAGAATCTTCATTATTTCTTTTTGAGTGTAAATACCTTCGTTTAATAAATTTAAAACATTATTGTAATTACTTTGTCCTTCGGCTATGTTTTGCGCAACCATTGCTTTGTAGTTTTTTGGTGTGCCTCTGCCGCCTCGCTCAGCTGTGTTCGTAACGTCTTCTACAACTTGCGCTCCAACACCACCTTTAGGTTCTTCTAAAACTCCACGTGTAGCAGATAAATTTACGTCTCCATATTTTATATCACTAGCTAAATCTTGTGACTTACGAGCAGCGAACTTTCCGCCTTTCGTTAGACCTTGAAAAACACCCCTGATTAAAATATCTTCGGCAGGGAAAGCAGCGATAGTTCCAAGACCAAAACCCAAATGTGACATACGGTGTAGATTATAGACCATATCTTCTGCGTCTTTTAAATCATCTTCGGTTAATTGATCAACCGTCTTTCCTAAACGGCTAGCTAAGTTTTCTTTGTTTATAGAGTTTTTTAAATTAATATATTTATTGTTGTGAACAGCATTTACCATTTTTTCATATTGTAAAGGACCACCAGGTCCATCTAACATAGATACAATAAAAGCGGTTGCATCAGCTACACCCATTATAGCAGATTTACCAAGCACTTCTGTTCTAGAGTCAGTTGTTAATTGTTCTGCGGTTGTTTCCTCAGTTGCGGATGTTATTCTGTCCATAAGCCTATCGTACTCAGATCCGATGTTTAATTTATACGGATCAGTCGTGCCTTCTAATCCAAATTGTTTTTCAATTAAACTATCAAAATAACCAGGCTGGTTCTCTCGCATAGAATCTATTTGATTTTCTTTCTTTGTAAGTAAATCTAATTTTCTTTCTGGGGAATTATATTTATGTAAGTTCCTTAGTGTTTCTTCGCCAGAACCCATGCCTCTAATTGTGTCTGCAAGTCTACCCTCTCCTTTTAGGTAAGGGTCAAACATAGTTTTAAAAAACCCCTTAGTCGAGTCTAAAATACTCATGTTACGCTACCTGAGTTGGATATTGTAAATCTACGTTATATTTTTC
>Ga0115013_10000416_pt1 | contig 25922 bp, 18 predicted proteins | sample SouAtlMetagenome_2_FD_88686 | JGI IMG/M metagenome (GOLD analysis project Ga0115013, IMG submission 88686) | Marine eukaryotic phytoplankton communities from Atlantic Ocean - South Atlantic ANT15 Metagenome | ecosystem: Environmental > Aquatic > Marine > Oceanic | place: South Atlantic Ocean...
TAAATGGGCTAATGTAAGAAATGTAGGCATCCCTGTAAATAGCAATTCTGATGATTTTGCTTTTAAAATGGGAGAGGACTGTACAAATGGATTTGTTTCTTCTAACAGGTCTGGAGGAGTTGGGAGTGATGATATCTATGCAGTTAAAAAGATTAAGCCACTATGTGATATATTGCTTGAATCAGTGATTGTTGATGCTAAAACAGACAATCCGATAAACCAAGCAATAACATCTGCTACTGATGATACAGGAATTATTAATAATACAAAAGAAACAAATAATGAAGGGCTTGTAGAATTTATGTTTGAATGCGAAGATGAAATTAAATTGATGGTCAGTAAAGACGGATATGAAAGTAAAATGATAGATATTAAACTTTTAGATATTGACCCTCCATTATTAACAATAAAGCTTGACCCAATTGAGGAATTAATTGTTGAAGAAAAAATTATTCTTAATCCAATTTATTTTGAATTTGACAAATTTAATATTACTAATCAGGCTGCCTTTGAACTAGACAAGTTGGTAGCAATAATGGAAAAATATCCTGAAATGATTATTCGCGCAGAATCTCATACAGATAGTCGTGGTCCAGCTGCTTATAATAAGCTTCTTTCGGACAGAAGAGCTAAAGCTACTGCTCAATATGTAATTTCTAAAGGAATTAATGAAAATAGAATTAGTGGAGTTGGAAAAGGTGAAGAAGAACCTGAAATTGATTGTTCTTCCGGATGTTCAAAGGATAAGCATGCTAAAAACAGAAGATCTGAATTTATAATTGTAACTAAGTAATGGATGAGAAAGACCGGATAGATAAAATTAAAGAACTCTTAAAAAATGATAGTTATGAAATTAGAGAATCAGGTCTAGAATTAGCTCGTTCACTTAATAATCCTATTATTTATGATGGATTATTAGGAACATGGGATAAAAATCTAGAAATGTATAACAGTGATAAATCATCGTTTCTAGAATTTGGGAATGCCCATCCCGATTTTAATAACTATATCTTGTGTTCTCTGATTATAGAAGCTTCAGCTTCATCATTTTATATTGGATACAAGCCATCCTTAATTAAAAAATTAAGTTTAAATAGATGTGCAGTAAAAAATTTAGATTTCCTTTCAAATATGCCGAATCTTTCAGAGTTGCAAATAGATGATTATGGTCTTGAAAACTTAGACGGATGGAGCTACTTATCTAACCTTACCAATTTAACTTTTTTATACATTAATTCTAATTTGATGACTAATGTTAGTTTTTTAAAAAAACTTACAAAAATTAAAAATTTTAAATTTCGTGGGGGTGAAAATATTGAAAATATGGATGGAATAGCTGAACTAATAAATCTTGAAATACTAGGATTGTATGAAACTCCTTTTAATTTAGTTTGGTATGATGCGAAACGAACTGGTAATCCAGACGATGCTGAGGTAGAAGAAGAGTCTTTAGCATCTGATCAATTAGCTGTATGGTTTTCTTACATGTTTGGGTCTAAACATGTAAGAGCGTATAGAGGAAAAAGTACATATGACGAAGAAGGTTGTGAAATTCTTGAAGATGGTTCTTGTGGAGAGGTAGCCGATTTTAGACACCAATTGTATTAAAGAAAATTCAAAAATTATATATTATTTCTTGGACCAAATCTTCACTCAAGCTTTGCGCAACTGGACAACCTTTAGCAACAGCAATTAACTTTTCAGTTTGTTGACCTGTAAGATTATTCTGTTCAAAATTAATCTCGACAATTATCTTGGATATTCTTCTAGGATGTGAAGACATAATTTTAGTTACAAATGCTTTGGATTTAGGTAACTCGAAATTATTTTTAAAAGCACAAATTCCCATTACAGTTGTCATGCAACTACACAATGCTGAGGCAACTAAATCAGTTGGTGAAAAAGCATTTCCTTTACCATTATTATCAGTCGGAGCATCAGTGATAATTACATTTGAAGACTTAAGATGAGTCGATTCAGTTCTTAACTCACCAATGTAACTGTTTTCAATCGAATGTGACATAAAAATTATTCTCCAGCAACTAACACATTATCAATTTCGTATGTGGCAGATCCAGAAGAAGTTGATATATATTTAAAAGCAATATATACATTTCCTCCAGTGTACGAACTTAAATCAACATTTCCAGAATCAGTCCATGAAGACCAGCTACTAGCATCAGTATCTAACGTAACTGTAAGTTCTACCCAATTTCCATCAGTTGAAGGGTCTCCTCCTGAATAATCAGATGAAGCATAAACTTCTAAACTTGGTCCATTATATCTAACTACAGATTGAAAATTTAGTGTTGCTGTTGACAACGAACTTAAGTCAATAGTATCGGTAATTAACCAATCCTCATTAACATTATTTCCTCCGCTATATCCAGATATTTTTGCACTTGGTGCAGGATTACCATAAGGAGTAATTTCCCACTCCTGCTCACCCGTTACATTAACGACTGTCCAATTGTTTAAATTATTTGACGAAAAATCATCAGCAAATAAAGGATCGCATCTTGATGAATCAAAATTGACATCTTCCTTAGTATTTAACATCATAACTCTATTATCTCCAAAATAGTCCCTTGTTATAATTCCTGTAATTGTACCACTGCTTTCAGTTGGAAGCATACTATCGTTAAAATTAGAAAAAGCACTTGTTTCTAATTTTAATGTTCCAGAATCAACACAACTTTCTAAATCTCTCTGAGTATCGTAATCCTCATCTGGATCTACGTATGTTAATCCACCTAGTCCTGCAGAAAACTGAGCGCTTAATGCGCTAACATATAGTCCAATATGGCTGTCATTTATGTCAGATAAATTTAAGGCAAGAGGAACTAGAGAATAACTATTGCTAGATCTTAAAATACAATTAGATGCTCTATTTTCAGAAATTTCTGAAACTTCATCACCTGCTGGATTACCACTGCCGCCAATTGTAATGACACCATCACCCGAATTCGTTTCCCCAATGGTCAGGCCTTGTAATTTAATATAAACTTCTCTTCCAACATTGAATTGATTATAGCTATCAACTTGATTTATCGAAACTTTTATTCCAGCTGTTGCATTTTCAATTTCATCTTGCATATAGAATTCTTTATAAAAATTCCCCGTGTAATCAGAAGATGAAACATATCCTTTTACAACTAAATTTGATTCAATCTCGTTTACTTCTCCGTTTACAAATAGGTTTTTAACCTCTGAGATTGTCATTAAATCTGCTGAACCAGATTCAATTTCAGAAAGTAATTGTGTTAAATTTTGATTTTCCTCTAGCCCAATACTTTGCGGAACAGAATAATCATCGTCTTCAACACAAGAAAGACTAAAAATTGATATAAATGCTAATAATGATATTTTGTTAAATAATTTCATATTTTTTAATTTTAAAATCTAAAGTATAAGTTTAAAAAGTAATTGGTTCCTCTACCGTACCAGTATTTGGGACCAAAAACTCGCTTTGGTTTATTTACATCTTGGAGCAATTGCTGATAGTTTGCATTTCTACCCTGCTCAAATCCTCCAGTTCTATATTTTTTATCCAATATATTATTGATACTTGCAAAAAAGCCAACATAATAATTGTCAATTTTCCAAGATTTTCCTCCAATCATATTTACAACCATATAATTGTCAAACTTTTCTTGTCTCAATAAATCTCTAGCAATTGAAACGTCATAATCGTTAAATGGTAGCCCGTCCTGCGCAAGATAAAAATTTTGAGTTCTTGTTAATGGGCTTACATCCACATATGTGTTGGTGAAAAAATTTGAGGTAACACCAATAAACCAATAATCTGGATCTCTATATTCAAATCCAAATGAATAGGCTTTTTGAGGACCACCTGCAAGTTTATAATTTTCGAGATTTGAAGGGCCAACTGCAACTGTATTGTTATCTGCCCCTAAGTATAAATATGGATTATTATCATAAGTGTATTGACCAATAGATGCTGCGCCCTTAAGTTTAACAGTGGGAATTATTTGGGCTTCAACTCCAAATTCAACACCTAAATATTTTTTGTCAATTCCTTGTAAAATTTCTTGTACAAATTCACTGTCTTCTGAAAATCCAACTAACCCATCCGCATAATAAAAAGATATTTCATTAGCATCTTTTACTTCAGAGTAAAATCCTGTGATTCTTCCTGTAAAAATTGGAGTCCTGAAAATGTAATTTGCATCAAAAGACATAACCTTCTCTTCGGTAATTGGAGTGTTATTTATTAATCCATTTGCATCAGTACCAACTATATTATGATTTACTCTTGAGTTTGTAAATGTATTTCTTATTGAAGGTGCTTTTTGAATATATGCAGAATTAAAATCTAAAATATGTTTACCCGAAAACTTATATGTTAATCCCACTTTTATTCCATAACCGTCAAATGAAATTTCATCACCTTCTCCAGATGAATTTCCAGCATTTGCCTCATTATCAAAAACACCATTACGTTGATATATTGTATTTGTTAAATTTCCAGCAATAAAGAATTCAAATTTATTAAAAGAAAAATCTATCATAGAAAACAAACTAATCTCTTCAACATTCATTTCATAGTGATATTTAAATTTATCCCCCTCATAAATAATACTATTTGGAGATAATAAATTATAATCTAGATTATCAAAAGAATCAATATTAGAATAGGACATCCCTCCTAACATATCAGAAATTTGAGCAAAATTTTCAGAAAGAAGACTTCTGTAATTAATCGATGAGCTTATTTTAATGTTATCGTTAATCTCTTTGCTGTAAGCTGAGTTAACGGTAAGTTGGGTATCATCAACCCTATCTTCATACAAAACATATGCGGCATTTAAATTAGCCTGGGTATTAGTTAAATTAGCGTCATAAATTCTATTCCAATTAATTTGTCCATTATTAATAAAATTTTCTTGCGCTAAATATGCTCCCTCATAGTCAGGTCCATCTGAGTCAGCTAAGTAATAACTTGGTAAATCTTGATAATAGGCTGGACTTGGATTTGCTCCTCCTGCATAATCTAATCTACTATTACCCATTTCTCCAAACTGATATCCGATACTAGTTTCTAAAGAGGATGTATTATCTATAGTCCAATCATGATTTAAAATTAATATTGGCTCAACAACTCTTTTGACTCTTGAGTTTCTTTTTTCTCCATCTTGCCAACCCCAGTATTCGTTATATTTTGTTCCCTTTAAGTCATAAACTTCTTGTGTATTAGGAGAAACTTTACCTCTTCTATTAGGCGCATAAATTGCAGCTAGATTTAAACTATGTTTATTATTGAAAATCTTTTGAACTGAAAGAAAAGCCGAGTTAGAATCGTAAAAAGAAGCATCCTGATAGCCTTCATTACCCCATCTTCTTCCTATGGATAATGAATAAGCCCATCCTTTTTCTAACATTCCAGAATTATAAGTTGCCATTAATCTGTTAGCATAGCTTCTATTAGAAGAAGAATATGTGATTCTTCCACCTTCTCCATATTCTGATGCTCTAACATTAATATTATTAGAGCCTAGTATACCTCCAAAATTATACTTTAAAGGAATAGACCCGTTAGAAAGTTCCTGGTTTCTTAATACATCGTTCAACCCTCCCCAATTACTCCATTGTGGTCTTCCATTATAAAGCTTGTTCATTTTGACTCCATTTATTTGAAGAATTGCATTGTCAGAATCTAAGCCTCTCACTTTAAAAAATGAAGAACTAAATTCATAAGCAGCTGTTCTATAAAACACATCCATTGAAGAATTTAGTAAACCTGAAATATTATCTGCAGCAGAAGTGTCATCATTTAATTCATCATCACTTAATGAAATACTAAAAAGATCAACTACATCATCCGTATTAGATAAACTATTTATAGTATCTGAAGCAATTTCATTAGATTCTGTTTGGGAAAAAATATTAAAGTTTATAAGTAATATTAAGATTAATATTAGTCTTGTTTTATACATATCAATAAATATTTTCAACTATTATAATAATTGCATTAAATTTACACTTTATTTGCATTTAAACGCGAATTTATAAATACTTTTTTATGAAGATTAAATCAATACTTTTACTGTCTATATTTATGTTGTTTTCTGCTTTCTCTGTATCTCAACAAAAGGAAAGAAAATTTAATATACATACTTTGGCTTTTTATAATCTTGAAAATCTTTTTGACACAATCAATGACGTTAACAAGAATGATGAAGCTAGCCCAATTATGGAAATAAAATTCAACAGAGGAGAAATTTTTAAGCAAAAGGTTTCTAATATGGCTAAAGTAATTTCAGAAATAGGTTTAGATGTTACTAAAAGACCACCATCAATAGTTGGAATTTGTGAAGTTGAGAACAGAAGTGTTGTTGAAGCTTTAATTTCAGATGAAAAACTCAAGAAATATAACTATGGAATTGTACATTATGATTCACCCGATAACAGAGGAATTGATGTAGGTATGATTTATAATAAGGATGCCTTTTCAGTTGAAAATTCAAATTCTCATGAAGTTTATATTACAGATAATAATTCAAGTAAAAGAAGAAATACGAGAGACCAACTTGTTGTAAGTGGTTATCTCGATGGAGAATTAATGCATATTATTGTTAATCACTGGCCTTCTAGAGGAGCAGACGAAACAAAAAGAATCGCAGCGGCAAAAGTAAATAACTCTATTATTGATTCTCTAAGATATATATATAAAAATCCTAAAATAATAACTATGGGTGACTTTAATGATGATCCTTTTGATAAGAGTATTAAAAAAATAATAGGGGCAAAGAAAGAAATTAAAAATACAGGAAATAAGGATATGTTCAATCCTTATGAAGAAATCTTAGTTGATAAAGGTATTGGAACAAATGCATATCGTGATAAATGGCAATTATTTGATCAAATAATATTATCAAAACCCTTTCTAAAAAAAGATTATAAAGATTATCAGCTCTATAAAGCTGGAGTTTTTAACAAATCTTATCTAATTAATAAAAAAGGTAAATATAGAGGATATCCTTTTAGAAGTTTTTCTTATGGAACATTCACTGGTGGATATAGTGATCATTTGCCGCCATATATCTTTCTTTTAAAAGAAATAAAATAAAAAAAAAGGCTCACTTTATGTGAGCCTTTTTTTATTATATATAGTAATATTATTAGAAATTATATCTTAATCCTACATTCCATGTTCTTCCTAATCCGAAGTAACCTTGGTTAGCAGTATCAATTCCTTCATATAATACACCAGTACCATCTCCTGCTGCAATAGCAGATCTTAGTTCACTAATGTAAACATTATCAAATACATTATTAACATTTAATCTAACATCAAGAGTGGCATCATTTACAAACATTTTGTATGAAAGACCCATGTCAAAAATATGATAATTAGGTAATTTTAAATTTTCTTTAACCGCACCTACATTAGCATAAAGCTCATCATAGAATCTTACATCAGTATCAAAAGAAAGTCTTTCAGCTAAATCAACATCAAGACCTAACCCAGCAGTAAATTGCGCTGCATCTCCTACTTTTCCACCATCAACATCTTGCTCTTCAGTACTAAGGACATTTTGATCCTCATCTTGTACTCTAGTCATTGCTTGCCCTTTATATTGCCAGTCACCCATAGAAAGGAATCCTTTCAATGTGTAAGGCACATCTTCTTGAGGTTTAGCAGAAAAAGATAATTCAACACCTTGGTGAAGTTGACTAACTCCTTCAGAAACTTCATAGAATAATTCATCGTTACTAATATAAGAAGATGCTGTTACTCTATCTGACCAATCCGTTCTGTATACGTCTACTCTTAAAGATAAATTATCTACTTCATATACGTATCCAGCTTCTAGACCAAGAATGGTTTCATTAGAAGTACTTGGATTAACTCTATTTGTATAATTCAGGTAAATATTATCAAAATAAGGAGCTCTTGAATAGTATCCAGCATTAACATATGCTTGACCATTTTCACCAACACCAAATCCAACACCAGCCTTAGCATTGTAACCAAGATTATCTACTTTTTCAGATTCAACACCATCAGTAATTCCATCAGGTAAAGCTTCACCAGTCCATTGAGAAGAAGTACCGTCAATCAATGATTGATCAGCATACTGATAATGATCCCATCTCTGGTACATTGTCTGAGAAACCGATCCTTGGAAGAATGCTGAAAAATCATCCTTTGAGTACTCTAATTGAGTAAACAATCCTCCATAAGAAATTCTCTCATCATTGCTATAAGCAATTTTTTGATCTTCATCGAAGTTGTTAAAAGTAGCTTCCCATGGATTAGCACCCATGCTTTCAGTAGCAATTACGTACTTATATGTTCCGTAAGTTCCATATGTGTCGTGATTGTTATTTTGATCTCTTAATCTAATATTCTCTTGCCAAGAAGTTAAACCGTGGAAATTCTCAACAATTCTAAAGTGCTCACCATAGTAAGTTCTTAAATCAGCACCAACATTAAAAGTTAAATTATCAGATAATTGAGTTTCGTAATTTGATACCATACCAAACCAGTTGTGCATATTCATAGATGCTCTTGTAATATAACCACCCTCTGCTGCATAGTTTCCACCAGCACCTGAAGTTGAGTTATTGTAAGCATAAATTGCATCATAATCAATGTAACCTTCGTCATTTCTGATTCTTTGACCTCTACCTCCAGTACCACCACCATTACCAGTAGAAGCATATAATACTGTAGATAAACTAGACTTATCATCAATAGTATAATCCCAGTTTAAATTAAATACTGGTTTGTGATAAAAGTTTCTTCTTTCAGTAAGATATCTGTCTCCGTGATAACCATAGTTGTTATTATACTTTCTACCCTTCTCTAAATAAGTTGCAATAGATTTAGTAAAATTCTGGTCATGCCATTGTGGAGCACCAGTCATTAAGAAGTTAAAGTTGTGCTTGTCGTTCATTTTGTATCCTAAAGAAAGGAAATAAGTTTGACCTTGACCAAATGTACCTTCAGCGTATCCATCACCTTGCCAGTGAGTTAATAACATACTAGTTGACCAACCATTGTCTTTTTCACCTGTGTCATAAGAAAAGGTTGTTTTTAAGTAGTTGTCATTAGCAAAACCTGCATAAGCAAATCCGCCTTCACTTTTAGATGTAGATCTCATTACAAAGTTAACCGTACCACCAACTGATGATATAGCTAATTTTGAAGCACCCAAACCTCTCTGAATCTGAACAACATTTGCAATGTCATTCATCCCAGACCAGTTTGACCAGTACATTTTACCGTCTTCCATACCATTAATTGGCTGACCATTTAACATGAAAGCAGTATTTGTTTGATCAAAACCACGTACAGAAATTCTTGTATCTCCAAAAGCACCAGATTGACCTGCCACATAAATAGAAGGTGTGTTAGCAAGAGTCATTGTAATATCTTGCGTTCCGATTTTCTTTTGAATTTCTTCTCCTGTAATAGTTGATACAGCTATAGGAGTTTTTCTGTCTTCAGCAAGGTCAACTACCCCACCTCCAACTAAGACAATCTCCTCTAATTCCTCAAGATCTTCCCAATTTTCTTCAGAAGATTCCTGAGCATAAATTGTAGTTCCCATAAGTAAAAGAGCTACAAAAAATAATTTGTGAGTAATGTTTTTCATAATTTGTTTTAAGTTTAATTATATTATTACAGAACAAAAATAGATAATATTTATAACTTAATTACCTGAAGGAGAATTAATTATTCTCCAATTATTAACATTAATTTAACTAAATCTTTCTGCTAATCTGTTGAAAGATACTTGTTCAGAAGGTTTCTTGTTGATGAATCATGGGAATTAAAGTCTTGATTTTCAATATCTTTAAGAATATTATTAGCAAGTTTCTTTCCAAGTTCTACTCCAAACTGGTCAAAACTTAGAATATTCCAAATAACCCCTAAGGAAAATATTTTATGCTCATACATTGAAATTAAAGACCCTAAACTTCTAGGAGTCAATTTTCTGATAAGAATTGTATTTGTCGGTCTATCACCTTTGAAAAGTTTATGGTTTGAATCCGTCTCTTTATCATTTGTGCCAAACATTAGAGCTTTGGTTTGAGCAAAGAAATTAGCCATTAAAATATTATGATGTTGTTTATTACCCTTAATTGGATTAGAAAAGCCTATAAAATCTAATGGGGTTATTTTAGTTCCCTGATGAAGGAATTGAAAAAAGGAATGCTGTGCATTTGTACCTGTTTGACCCCAGATTATCTGACCTGTTTGATAATTAACGAGATTTCCTGACCTATCTGTTTGTTTTCCGTTACTTTCCATTGAAGCTTGTTGCAAATATTTACTAAAACTTTTAAGATTTTCGGAGTATGGAATTATTCCATGAGACTGAAACCCAAAAAAATTATTATACCAAAGAGTAATACATGCAAGTACAACAGGAATGTTTTTAGGAAAATCAGAAGTTCTAAAATGTGTATCCATAATCCTTGCACCTTCTAGCAATTCAGCAAATTTCTCATATCCAATTGATAAACTAATGGAAACACCTACGGAGCTCCATAATGAAAACCTACCACCAACCCAATCCCACATAGGAAATATATTCTGAGAATCTATTCCAAATTCTACCGCTTTTTCTGTATTACTGCTGACAGCTATGAAATGCTTGGAAATCTGTTCCTTATCAGCAAAATTTAAAAACCAATCTCTAACAGTATTAGCATTAGTAAGAGTTTCAATAGTTGTGAAAGTCTTGGATACAATGATAAAAAGTGTGTGTTCAGGATTAACTTTTTTTAATATTTCATGTACATGATCTCCATCAACATTACTTATAAAATGGGTGTTTAAATGAGTCTTATAATGAGATAATGATTCAATAACCATTGATGGTCCTAAATCAGATCCACCAATTCCTATATTTACTATATCTGTAATTCTATGTCCTGAAAAACCTTTATGATTTCCTGAAATGACACTTTCACTAAACGATTTTATTTTTTCCTTAGCAGTATTAATTTCAAGCATAACATTTTTATCATTGACAAATATCTGTTCATCCTTATTTGCTCTTAAGGCAGTGTGGAGAACGGGTCTTGACTCAGTAGAATTTATTTTATTACCATTAAAATATTTTTCAATTGATGATTTAAAATCAATTTCCTTCAAAAAGTTGTTAAATAAATTAATCGTTTCTTGATTGATTTTGTTTTTTGAAAAATCGACATGAAAATCATTCCAATCTATACTTAAAGTATCTGCTCTATTAACGTCATTAGTGAAAAAATCATAAATGTGAATATCACTAATGTCATTAAAATGATTTTTTAACTTTAACCAGGATTTAGTTTTAGTAGGATTTATAGACTTTAATGGCATTATTCAAAGATTATCTGATTTAATGATTCCTCCAAAGGAATTTTATAAATATCAAAATTAGCTTTTAATTCCTTAGGAACAGGTTTTCCTGGTGGTAATTTTTGTTTAAAAGGATCAACTTGTTTTCCATTTTTCCAAAATCTATAACATACATGTGGACCAGATGTATTCCCTGTCATACCAATTCTTCCAATTACCTCACCTTGCTTAACATATTGACCTTGTTTTACCCTTCCTTTCTTTTGCATATGTAAATACTGGGTGGCATACTTATTATTATGTTGGATTTTAACATAATAACCATTTCCTCTTGTATAAGATGATTTTATCACTTTACCGTCAGCAGTTGCCATTATTGGTGTCCCAGTTGGAGCTGCAAAATCAGTACCCTTATGAGGACGCACTTTGTTACCATAATAAGCTATTCTTCTTTTTAAATTATATCTTGAAGAAATATTACTAAACCTTAGCGGAGATTTTAAAAATGTGCGCTGTAAACTACTTCCATTCTGATCAAAAAATTCAGGAGTTTTCTTCAACGAATCTACTACGAAATTATATGCATACAATTCTTCCCCGTTATGCTGAAAGTATGCGGCATCAATACTTTTTATTCCAACCAATATAGTATCCTCTATATATCTTTCATTATAAACTATCTTAAACCTATCACCTTTTTGAATTCTGGTAAAATCTATTGTCCAAGCATATATGTCTGAAAGTTGGTTTATCAATTCCCATGGTAATCCATTTTGATCCATTGTTTCAGATAAACTGTTATTAATAATACCAGAAGTTGATTTTTTTACAATTTTAAACGGCTTTTTTTCATTATACGCTGTAATTGAATCAAAATTTGAAAAATCAATTACAACATAATTAAGAAGATTTGGCTGATAAATAAAATATTGTGGATTAGGCAGGCTATCTTTAGATGAAAGTATTACATAAGGTTTACCTGCTGTTAACCATCTTACATCAAACGAATCTTTAATGCTTTGAACAATATTGTAGATTTGAGAATATGATAATTTGTTTCGCAACATTATTTCTCCAAAACTATCTCCAAATTTAATTGTATCTCTGGCAACTTTATAATTATCTAAGTTAAATCCAAATTCAATATTTTCTTTTTCTTTGACAAAAACCTCAACATCAAAGTTTTTATTATAAATCCAGCTTATCATATAATAAGTTGTAAAAATAATAGCTGTAAGAATTGAAGTAACTATTAAAATTTTAATAAATTTTTTCATTTAATAAATTTAATTTCAAACGGATTGTTAAGATTACTAAACGATTCTAAATCAATTCTAATTGAACCAACAATTAAATCAGCTTTTATTCTCAAGGGGATTCTGTTTTTATCAGCACTTATCCACATAGTTAAGCTTTCATCTTTTTTAAAAACCCTTCCTGACTGAACATAAGGCTGGATTTTGAAACATAAAATTTTTCCAAAATTAGTATTTATAATTTCAGTTGACAAATACTTAATTTTTAATTTATAATTTTCATTATCAAAAAACATATCAATTACTAGTTCATTATTTTGATCTAAATCATCCATTTTAAAAAAGTTTCTTAAATAGTAGAAAACCGAAACCATATCCTGAGAATTTTCTTTTATTGGAAATCCTTTTGATGTATTTTTTTTTAAATCAATTACAGTAGCAATTTGGTTATTTTGATTAAATAAAATTTCTAAGTTTTTTGTGTAACCACCTTCATCGATATTTCTGATGAATTTATCAGGTACAATGTTATTTTTATTAAAATAACTTTCATACCTATCATTAACCTTAAAAAATAAATTTACAGCACCTGTGCTTTTGCCTATCATCTTGGCATGAAATAAATTATTGTTGTTGTTATATTCATTTAAATTCACTGTAGCTTCTCCAGCCTTAAACCATCCACTGTAAGAAATTTTATATTTAAACCACTCCCCAGATTTAAACGCTAAATTATTTTGTGCAATTGAATAATTTAAAAAAATTAATGAGAGCATTAAAAAATAATATTTCATCTATTTATTATAATAATTGTAAATAATTTTTGCTTTGGTTTCTCCAACAATTTTTTTTAGTGATTTAAGAGATTTAGTTTTTATCTTTTTTACTGATTTAAATTGTTTTATCAAGCTAAACACTGTTTTTTCTCCTACACCTTTTATATTCTGAAGTTCAGAGTCAATAAAAGATTTGTCCCTTCTATTTCTATATTGTCTTAAACTAAAGCGGTGTGCCTCATCTCTCAACTTTTGAATTAATTTTAGTGATTCTGATTTTTTATCAATATATATTGCTGTACTCTCATCTGGAAAATAAATTTCTTCTAGTCGCTTTGCAATTCCAATAATTGTAATTTGTTTTTCAATGCCTAACTCTTTTAATGAACTTACAGATGAAGAAAGCTGTCCTTTACCGCCATCAATTATAATTAAATTTGGAAGTGCTTGATCTTCTTTAATCATCCTTGAATATCTGCGATAAACTACTTCTTTCATTGACGCAAAATCATTTGGTGAGGTGACAGACTTTATATTAAAATGTCTATAATCTTTTTTTGAGGGTTTACCGTTTTTGAAAACAACACAAGCAGAAGACGGAAAAGAACCTTGAAAATTTGAATTATCAAAACACTCAATATGTACTGGAAGATTATCCATATTTAAATCTTTCTTAAGATTTTTTAAAATTCTATCAAAAGAATTTTCAGATTTTATAGATGATTTAAAAAAGTTAATCTTATAGTTTTTAATGTTTCTAATTGACATGTCAAGCAAATGTCTTTTATCCCCTAGAATAGGTAAAACTAATTTATTATAATCCATGCATTCAACTTTAATATTTGAACACATCTCGTTTGAATTAGACATGAATTTAATTTTAATCTGAGGAATTAGTTGCTCTAATATTTTATTATCATCATTAATCAAAGATTTTTTTACATGTGTGTTAAAAGAGCTAATGACATAGCCATTAGAAATTTGTGTAAAGTTTACATATGCATAACTATCATCAGAAATAATGGAATAAATATCTAAGTCTTTAATTTTTGAACTTACAACCATAGATTTAGATTGGTACTTTTCCAAGGCTTTTAATTTATTTTTACACTCATCTGCTTTTTCGTATTCTTCAAGATTTGAATAATGAATCATTTGGTCTTTTAATTGTTTTTTTGGTCTTGAAAATTTGCCTTTGAGGATGTTTTTCACAGATAATATTATCTGATTATATTTTTTTTCAGAAATCAGTTCTTTAGATGTAAAATCATCTTTTTCAAAACCTAAAATTATAAAATGACTGTTTTTTTCCAACACTCTCAAGGACAATTTAATATCAAAATCATTAATAATTTTTTCAGATAAGTTATAATTGGTTTTTCGTATCGGATATATATTATTTATTAAATCAAGTAAAGTATTAATTGTCTTAATATTTGTATAAGGACCAAAATATTCAGAGCCATCCTTTACAACTTTTCTTGTTAAAAAAACTCTTGGAAACCTTTCATTTTTTATGCAAATCCACGGATATGATTTTCCATCCTTTAAAAGTATATTGTACTTAGGCTTAAACTTCTTTATTAAGTTATTTTCAAGGAGAAGTGCATCAGACTCAGTTTCTACTAAAATAATTGAAATATCATGAATATTTGAAACTAAAGACCTAGTCTTTTCATCGGCCTTTTTACCAGTAAAATAAGATCTAACACGATTTCTTAAATTTTTAGCTTTACCTACATAAATCACTGTTTTTGATTTATCTAAAAATTTATAAACACCAGGTGAGGTTGTTAGGTTTTTTAAAATGTCTGAAATAGAATTTTTAGGCATATTTCAAAAATACCATGAAAGTAAGTTAAGTGTAATGCTATTTCTGCATATTTTTTGCTTCAATACTCAATGTTGCATGAGGAACAAGCTTAAGTCTTTCTTTTGAAATTAGCTTTCCTGTGACCCTACAAACTCCATAAGTCTTATTTTCAATTCTAATTAAAGCAGTTTTTAAGTCTCTAATAAATTTCTCTTGTCTAAGAGCTAATTGAGAATTTGATTCCTTACTCATTACCGTACTTCCCTCGTCAAAAGCCTTGAAAGTAGGCGAAGTATCCTCAGTTCCATTATTATGGTCATTCATATAAGCACTTTTAATAAGCTCAAGATCATGCTTAGCTTTATCAATTTTTTCATTAATCAGGATTTTAAACTTTGCTAAATCCGAATCTGAATATCTAATATTTACATCTTTCATAATTTCAAACTTTAGTTATAAATATCTTGGTTTTTAATTTGTCAAATATAACATCTAATCCACTTTCAGCAGCAATATCAAATTTAATAGTGCTTGAGAGTGTTTCTGTTTTTACATATTCTAAGTTATTATTAATTGCATTTTTGATTTTTTCATCACCATTAAATATCAGGTTAATTCTATCAGTTACCTCAAATCCTTTAGATTTTCTAAGGTTTTGAATTTTACTAACAAGTTCTCTTGCAATTCCTTCTTCTTTTAACTTATCGTCAACATTAATATCAAGAGCAACAGTGATACTTCCTTCATTAGCAACCAACCAACCTTCAATATCCTTTGATGAAATCTCAAAATCATCAATATTGAAAGTTATAGTTTTTTTGTCAATTAATAAATCAATTTTTCCAGTTTTTTCAAGCTCAATTATTCTTTCATTATTAATTGAATTTATTTGATTTGAAATCTCTTTCATAAATCTACCATACTTTGGTCCTAATGTTTTGAAATTAGGTTTTATAGACTTCACCAAAAGATTTGATTCACCTTCAATAAATTCAATATTTTTAACGTTTACCTCACGCTTAATTTCATCTGAAATACTATCTATAATCTCTTTTTCTAAAGCACTTTTTACAGGGATTAAAATTCTGGATAATGGCTGTCTAACCTTTATTTTTTCCTTTGCTCTTAATGATAATGTTAATGAAGATATAATTTGTGCATACTGAATCTTTTTCTCTAATTTTAAGTCAATTTTTGATTTATCTGCAATCGGAAAATCTTCTAGATGAATACTTTCATTATAATCGATATTGATGTTATTTGTCAGGTCAATAAACAACCTATCCATAAAAAAAGGTGAAATCGGAGATGATAACTTAGCAACATCAGTTAGAACCTGAAATAAAGTTTGATATGCTGAAATTTTATCTTGCTCATATTCACCTTTCCAAAATCTTCTTCTACTTAATCTAACATACCAATTACTTAAATTATCTATAACAAATGAACTTATAGCCCTTGCAGCCTTGGTTGGTTCGTAATCATTATAATAATTATCAACCTTTAATATTAAGGAGTTTAGTTCAGAAATAATCCACCTATCTAATTCCGGTCTTTTTATAAAATCAATTTCTTTCTCAGTAAACTTAAATTTATCAATGTTAGCATAAAGGGCAAAAAATGAATAAGTATTATATAATGTACCGAAGAATTTTCTTTTTACTTCTTCTACTCCATTTAAATCAAATTTAAGATTATCCCACGGGTTAGAATTAGAAATCATATACCATCTGGTAGCATCGGGGCCAAAGTCAGATAAAGTCTTGAATGGATCAACTGCATTTCCTAATCTTTTGGACATTTTTTGACCTTCCTTATCAAGAACTAAACCATTTGAAATTACGTTTTTATAAGATACTGAACCAAAAACCATTGAACTGATAGCATGTAAAGTGTAAAACCATCCTCTAGTTTGATCAACTCCTTCAGCAATAAAATCAGCAGGGTAAAATTTCTTGTTATCTATAAATTCTTTGTTTTCAAAAGGATAATGCCACTGAGCATATGGCATACTTCCAGAATCAAACCAAACATCAATCAAATCTGATTCACGATACATTTTTTTTCCTGAATCAGAGACTAAAATTATTTCATCAACTATATTTTTATGAATATCTATCTTTGAATAATTTTCATCAGAAAAATTGTTAATCTCAAAATCAGAAAACAAGTTACTTTTCATAAAACCGCAGTTGACAGACTTATCCATTTCATTAATCAACTCCTCTATTGATCCAATGCAAATTTCTTCTTTTCCATCTTCGGTTCTCCAAATTGGTAGTGGAATTCCCCAAAATCTAGATCTTGAGAGGTTCCAATCGTTAACATTTTCAAGCCACTTTTCAAATCTACCTTCACCTGTAGATTTTGGTTTCCAGTTAATTTTTTTATTTAATGAAACCATATTACTTCTATACTCAGAAGCTTTTATAAACCATGAATCTATTGGATAATAAAGAATTGGTTTGTCAGTTCTCCAGCAATTAGGGTAACTGTGTTTATATTTTTCTACTTTAAACGCTTTGTTGTCTGTCTTAAGCTGAATTGCAAGTTCAACATCTACTGATTTTTCAGGAATATTTTCGTTATTGTAGTATTCATTCTTAACAAACTTTCCTGCTAATTCTCTCATTTCAGGCCTAAACCTTCCTTGTAAATCTACAAGTGGTGCAAGTTCATCGTTTTTGTCCTTTACCAACATTGGAGGTACAGGTGGATTTGCAGCTTTAGCAACTAAAGCATCATCTGCACCAAAGGTTGGGGCGGTATGAACAATACCAGTACCATCACTTGTGGTTACAAAATCTCCAAGTATAATTCTAAATGCGTTTTCAGGATTGGAATGCGGTTTGGCATAGTCTAAAAGTTGTTCATATTTAATGTTTTCTAAATCAGCACCCTTAAATGTAGATATTTTAAAATAAGGTATACTTTTGGAATTAAACTTATAATTTTCAATTTCGTTAATGTTGTTCACTTCAAAATAATTATTAGAAAATTGCTTAGAAACTAAGTCTTCAGCAACAATATAGTCAGCAATAACTCCAGTATATTGGTTAAATGATTTAATTAAAGAATAATTAATTTTTGGTCCAACTGTCAAGGCAGTATTACTAGGTAAAGTCCAAGGAGTAGTTGTCCAGGCTAGAACAAAAATATCTATATCAGAGGCTAAAAATTTAGGTAAATTATTTTTTATCAACTTAAATTGAGCTGTAACGGTTGTATCGGTAACATCCTGATATGTGCCTGGCTGATTTAATTCATGAGAACTAATGGCTGTTCCAGCCTTAGGAGAATAAGGCTGAATTGTATAACCTTTATACATTAAATCCTTATTATAAATTTCCTTGAGCAACCACCATACTGATTCCATATATTTTGGGCTATATGTTATATAAGGGTCGTCAACATCTACCCAATAACCCATTTTCATAGTTAAATCATTCCAAATATCAGTATATTTCATTACAGCTTTTTTGCACTCTTTATTGTAATCTTCAACTGATATTTTTTTACCGATATCTTCTTTTGTTATACCTAAGGCATTTTCAACACCCAGCTCTATAGGAAGTCCGTGAGTATCCCAGCCAGCCTTACGTTGAACATGAAAACCTTTCATAGTTTTGTATCTTAAAAAGATATCCTTAATCGATCTTGCTAAAACATGATGTATCCCTGGAAGACCATTAGCTGAGGGAGGGCCTTCAAAAAAAATAAATGAATCTTGATTTTTTAGTTTATCTATCGATTTTTTAAAAATATCTCTATCATTCCAGTATGAAAGTATCTCATCTGAAATTTTTGAAAGATTTAATTTTTTGTATTCCTTAAAAATCATTAGATATTTTTAAAATTTATCGTAAATGACGTATGGAGGCGAAATTACTAAATTTACTTAAACAATTAGGAAATGTTATCTATCAAATCCTCTATCCTAGTTAAATAAACTATATCAATTTTTTTGGAAGATATTGTATCACAATACTTTGAAACAAATATCTTAGAGAAACCTAGTTTTTCTGCCTCTTTAATTCTTTGATCTATCCTGCTTACAGGTCTTATTTCCCCTGAAAGACCCACCTCTGCTGCAAAGCAATAATCTTCAGGTATATTAAAATCACTATTTGAAGATAAAATCGCAGCAATAATTGCTAAGTCATTTCCAGTATCTTCAACTTTCAAACCACCGGTTATATTTAGAAAAATATCTTTTGAGCTTAAGTGAAAACCTGCTCTTTTTTCAAGAACAGCTAATAACATATTTAATCTTTTGGAGTTTATTCCTGTAGTGCTTCTTTGGGGTGTTCCGTAAACTGCAGTACTGACCAAAGCCTGAACTTCTATTAAAAAGGGTCTAGACCCTTCAACTGATGCACATATAGCTGTTCCACTTAATTTTTGATCTGAATTGCCAATCAAAATCTCTGATGGATTTATTATTTCCTTAAGTCCTTCAGAAACCATTTCATAAATTCCAATCTCATTTGTAGAACCAAATCTATTTTTTTTAACTCTTAAAATTCTGTACAAATGATTTCTATCTCCTTCAAATTGCAAAACAGTATCGACCATATGTTCTAAAACTTTAGGACCAGCAATATTTCCATCTTTATTTATATGCCCGATTAGCATAATAGGAATTGAGGTCCTTTTTCCAAAATTTATAAGTTCAGCAGTGCATGTTTTAAGCTGTGTTATACTGCCCTGCATAGAATCAATGGTTGATGTAACTAAAGTTTGGATTGAATCTATTATTATTAAATTCGGTTTAATTTTTTCTGCCTGTGAAAATATATTTTCTAATTTGTTTTCCGAATAAATTAAACATTCCTTATTTGAATATTTTATTCTGTTTGCTCTAATTTTTATCTGATTGTCACTTTCTTCACCCGAAACATATAAAACTCTGTGATTAATTTTTAGAGAAATTTGTAAAAATAAAGTGCTTTTTCCAATCCCAGGCTCACCACCAAGTAAGGTAATTGAACCAGGTACAATTCCTCCACCCAAAACTCTGTTAAATTCATTGTCATTAGTTTCAATTCTAAACTCATCTTTAATCTTTATATCATCAATTGATTTAGGTTTGCTATTGGAATTATTTAAATCTGATTTTGTATGATCCCATAATTTATCTTTATTGACATCTTTAATTTCTTCTGAGATTGAATTCCAAGTATTGCACTTATTGCATTGGCCTTGCCACTTAGCATATTCTGCTCCACATTCTTGACAATGAAAAGTGCTTTTAATTTTTGTCATAATTAAAAATTGAAATCTTCTTTGATTCTATCAGCAAGCTCTATTAAATAATCTTTTGTTAATCCCTCCACCTCATTCATATTATATGCAGATCTATATAAATGCATAGCTTTTTCAGGATTTCCTGTTTCCTCATAAAATCTACCCTTGTAATAACTTGGTAAAATAGTTCCTGGGTACTCCTCAAAAGCTAATTTTGAAAGATTTTCATATAATTCAAAATACTCATTTTCTTCAATAAACTCCTCAATTGCCATAAAATCATTAACAGAAATTATTTTATCAATGTCATAAAATTCTTTTATTAAATTGTATTTGTTTTTCAAATAATCAATAGGAGAAGAATCAAGTTTTGAAATAATTGAATCATACTCTACTTTATCAATATCAGAGTATAAAGAATAAGTAGTTCTAATTGAATTCGGAACACTAACTGAAGGTAAAATATAATGATTTTCATCATTGAAAATTATAGACTTAAATTTTAAGTTTTTATTATTAATTGAATCTAAAGAATTACTGAGAGTAGTAACATTATTGTAAATAGTCTCAAAATCCTTTTTGGATGATGATATAGTATAAATAATTTTAGAATTAGTATTTGATAAATTTTCTGATAAATAAATCTCCATTTTATCTGACAATTTGGGGCTAATCGAAATCACTCCCCGAATTAAAGGATTAGGCTTTAACAGAAAAAAATTAGCAAAATTTGCCGTTCTTTCTTGACCTACAATTACTTTAAAGTCTGATACCCTATAATTCTTCGATATATATGGAATTAGTTCATTAACAATAAAATCAAAAAAGGAAGCAGTTGAAGTGATTGGAGTAAAAGTTAAATTATCAAAAACACTAGTGTCTTTAAACCTCGTTTCTCTCTGGTTTATCCCGACAACTAAATTTTCTGGAATATCACCCCAATATGATAAATAATCCGTACTACCTGAGACTATATTAAACATATAATCTCCATCTAGTACAATCATTAAAGGGTAGTTTTTATCAGATTCCAAATCATAAGATCTAGGCAGCTGAATTTCAATTGATCTTTTTTCGTTTAAATATTTTGATAGAATTGTATCATTAATTCTTGAAACAGCTAAAGAATCAAGAGATTGGGAATAACACACATTCATTGAAATCAAAATCAATAGAAAATTAAAAACGTTTTTCATTAAATTTTATTTCTGTTAATGAAAGGTAATATAAATAGAGATAATCCTCCAAAAATTACAACCATCATTGTTTGAGATAACCACATAACCCATCCAAAAGCCAAACCTGTAGTAGATTGGATTCCATACCATCCTAAAGATTCTTCAACAGCTAATGGATATATTCCAATTCCTCCATTTGATAACATAATAGATAGAGCAGCAAGTGTAAATGAAATCATTAATTGAAAAAAAGATGCATCATATAACTCAATAAATGCCTTAGAAGTGACCCAAAACATTAAAACATACATTAGCCAAATAAATATTGTATGAAGGATAAAGTAAAACCTTTTTTCCATTTTAAAAATAACAATAAGCCCCTCTAATAGTCCATTAAAAAATTTTGATATAGGTGCATTTAAGCTTGTTTTTTTTACAATTTTAAATATTAAGATAAAAAGCAGAAGAATTACTCCAAATATCAATAGAATAGTTGAATAATTCTTTCCTTGAATCAAGAACAATAATTTCTCTGAAATTCTTTCAAACTCCACAATAAGTCCGATAAAGATAATTATAAGGATACATAAAACATCAATTGCTCTTTCAGCTACAATTGTTCCTAAAGTTTTTTCAAGAGGTATATTTTCATATTTTGAAATCATAGTTCCTCTTGCAATATCACCAGCTCTAGGAATAGTATAATTAATCAGATATGCGGAAAAAACAGCTAAAGTGCTATTTAAAAAACCTAATTTATAACCCATTGGTTCAATTAAATATTTCCATCTATAAGATCTAGAAATGTGACTTAAAGCCCCTAGCATGATCCCTGCTACTACCCATGAATAATTAATTTTATAAAAGTATTGAGTGAAATCAGAAAAATTAATATTTCTAAAAGAGTAATAAATACAAAAAACTCCAATAAATATCGGTAATAAATTTTTTAAATAATTTTTATAGTTAAAAGCCAATTTAGTTTAAAAGATTATTTTCCTCATTAGGAAAAATTATACTTGGTGCAAAGCTTTTTGCAGCTTCAATGCTCATTGATGCATAAGTTATTAGAATCAAAACATCTCCTAAACTTACTTTCCTAGCTGCAGCTCCATTTACAGTTATTTCTCCAGAACCTCTAGCTCCAGGAATAACATAAGTTACAAATCTCTCACCATTATTATTGTTAACTATATGTATTTTTTCTCCTTCAATAATATTGGCGGCATTCATCAAATCTTTGTCAATAGTAATACTTCCAATATAATCTAAATCAGCACCTGTTACTTTTACTCTGTGAATTTTAGATTTTACAAGTTCTATATTCATAAATATTAATATAATTTAATGTTATCAATTAATCTTACACCTGAAATATCTGCAGCAATGAAAGCTCTATATTTCTTTTTTTTATCTCGTTTTAAAGTTGGTTGTAAATGTCGTTCATCAGCAATTACAAAATAATCTAATTTTATTTGAGGAAACTTTGCTAATAATCTATTCACTTTTTCTTCAATATTAGTAATATCTAACGTGTCAAAATTTTCCTTTGCAAAACTAAGTGCTTTAAATAAATATTTTGCAGTTTTTTTTGAAGAAATATCTAGCTTATTATTTCTTGAACTTAAAGCAAGACCATCATCTTGTCTAATTGTATTACATCGAATTACTTTAGTGTTAAATTTTTTTGCAAAAACAAGATTTTCAATAATACGTAGCTGTTGAAAATCTTTTTCGCCAAAATAAATCTTATCAGATTTAACAATCAATAATAACTTATTTACCACTGTTGCAACACCCTGAAAATGACCCTCTCGATATTTACCCTCCATGTGTTGATCAAGATTGTCAAAATCAAAATGGTCAGATTTAAGTTCTCCAGAATAAATTTCTTTTGAATTTGGATGAAATAAAACTATCTCATTATCTAGAGACTGTAATAATTTTTTGTCTCGTATTATATTAGATGGATATGTGTTTAAATCATTGGAGTTATTAAACTGTGTTGGGTTAACAAAAACGGAAACAATTGTGCAATCATTTTCAAGTAAAGATTTTTCTACTAGAGATAAATGACCTGCATGTAATGCCCCCATAGTTGGAACAAAACCAATAATTTTTCTTTCAGATATAAGCTTATTTATATGATTTTGTAATGCAGAAACACTCTTGAAAACTAACATTTTAATAAAAAATTAACAGGGTATAAACTTAATACATTGCAATTAATCTACATAATTTTTGTAATTTTGCTTCCTCGTAGGGACACTTCAAATTTTGAATTAATGAAAAATAGAAAGATTTTATATGTATCGTCTGAAGTAGTACCATACCTACCGGAGTCTGAAATTTCTTCAATGTCTTTCGAAATTCCTAAGATGGTTAACAAACAAGGTGGCCAAATTAGAATATTTATGCCTAGATATGGAAATATAAACGAAAGAAGACACCAATTACATGAAGTTATTAGGCTTTCTGGATTAAATCTTGTGATTAATGATCTTGATATGCCGTTAATTATTAAAGTTGCATCTATTCCAAAAGAAAGAATACAGGTGTATTTTATTGATAATGAAGAATACTTCAAAAGAAAAGCAACTTTTACCGACAGTGACGGAAAGTTATTTAAAGATAATGACGAAAGAGCAATATTTTTTGCTAAAGGAGTTTTTGAAACGATTAAGAGATTAAATTGGCCTCCAGATATTATTCATGTTCACGGATGGATGGCAGCACTTTTACCATTGTATTTAAAAAACATATACAAGGATGAGCCTATTTTTCAAAACAGCAAAATAATTACATCATTATATGGAAATGAATTTGAAAAAACATTAAACAAAACAATGATTGATAAAATTATTTTTGATGAAATTGAAGAAAAACATATTAGTGAACTGAAAAAGCCAACCTATGAAAATCTTATGAAAATTGCTATCGATTCATCTGATGCTATTATTAAAGGTTCTGAAAATATTTCTCCCGAAATCAATGAATATCTAAAGAAATTTAAAAATCCTATACTTGAATTTCAGCCTGTTGACTCCTTTTCTGAACCTTACATGGAATTTTATAACGATTTACTTTCATAACAAGTCATGAATTTTAATTTCTTTAAAATATTTATCTTCTTATTACTTATAGTTTCATGCGAAAAGGACTTTGCAAGTTTTGATTCACAAGTTGTAAACTCCGATAATGCAATTAATTTCTCAACAAATAGTGTTGAGTATGGATTGACAACTAGATCTGAAATGGTAAACCCTGTTCAGTCAAATAACTTACCCTCCTTTTTATTAGGAAGTTATACTCATCCACAATACGGTAGATCGAATTCAAGCTTTGTAGGACAAATGGTACCAGAAGATTATGATCATGATTTTGGAGATAATGTTGTTTTGGATTCAGTCGTTTTAACAATACCCTATTACTCTAGAGGAATAGATACTAGCGAAGAAGGTGATATCACATATGAAATTGATTCAGTATATGGAAACTCGCCTGTAAAAATATCAGTTTACAAAAACAATTTTTTTCTTAGAACTTTTGATCCGTTTTCTGATTTTAACACCTCCCAAGGATATTTTTCAAACGGTTCATTATCGGTCGAGGAAATCATTGATGCAACACAATTAGAGGGAGAACTACTTTTCGAAATTGATGACTTTACTCCTAGTGAACAGCAAATTAATTTAACAGAGCTTGATACTGCAGGGAATCCCTATGTTGCTCAAAGAATTGCCCCGGCATTAAGATTTAAACTTGATAATCCAAATGATGATTTTTGGGAAAGCAATTTTTTTGAAAATGAGGGAAATCAAGTTTTGACTAATGAACCCAATTTCAAAGAATTTTTCAGAGGACTATATATAAAAGTTGAAAGCAATTCAGATGGCTCTATGATGTTGCTGAATTTTGCATCTTCAAACTCTAAACTTACAATTCACTATACTTCTGATAATACAAATATTGGAGATAGCGATACTGGTTCTGTTGATGAGATTGAAACCAATCAACACGAATACGTTATAAATTTTTCAGGAAATTTGGTGAATTTATTTGATAATGAAACATTAATCGATGTAAGTACAATGGAACAAACCAATGGTAATGAGAACATTTTTCTAAGAGGTGGAGAAGGAATAGTGTCAACGCTTAATTTGTTTGGTGGAACAATTACAAATGATAATGGTGATGAAATAAGTGAATTTGAACATTTCAAAGATTTCTTTTATGATGAAATTTCTGACGAACCAATTAGAATAATCAATGAAGCTTACATAGAATTTTTTGTGAATCAAAATTTTTCAAATGATGATGAACCTGAAA
>Ga0115013_10000417_pt1 | contig 25885 bp, 24 predicted proteins | sample SouAtlMetagenome_2_FD_88686 | JGI IMG/M metagenome (GOLD analysis project Ga0115013, IMG submission 88686) | Marine eukaryotic phytoplankton communities from Atlantic Ocean - South Atlantic ANT15 Metagenome | ecosystem: Environmental > Aquatic > Marine > Oceanic | place: South Atlantic Ocean...
CATAAAAGCGGTACGCGAGCTGGGTTCAGAACGTCGTGAGACAGTTCGGTCCATATCCGGTGTAGGCGTTAGAATATTGAAAGGAGCCTTCTTTAGTACGAGAGGACCGAGAAGGACATACCTCTGGTGTACCAGTTATCATGCCAATGGTAAACGCTGGGTAGCTATGTATGGAATAGATAACCGCTGAAAGCATCTAAGTGGGAAGCCTACCTTAAGATAAGTATTCTCATCACATAAGTGAGTAAGGTCACGGTAAGACTAACCGTTTGATAGGCATTAAGTGTAAGTACAGTAATGTATGGGCTAAGATGTACTAACAGACCGAGGACTTGAATTTTAAAAATCTTTAAAATAAAAATATATTTTAAAGATTTATTGCTTTGGGATTTTTAGTGTAATAAGCGGAACCACATTGATCCATCTCGAACTCAATCGTGAAACGTTATAGACCGATGACAATACTTGAAGGGTAACCTACTGGAAAGATAATTCAATGCCAAAGTTTAAAATAATCTTAATAAAATAAGACTATTTTATTAAGATTATTTATTCATACAACCAGTTAGTTTTAAACACTAATCAATTAAAATCGATACAAATTTATAATTTAAGGGTTTTCGACATATCATATTCTACTAGTTGTAGAAGCCAGAATTAATGCATGCTAGGCATTAGCTTAAAGTGATTTCACGGTCGTTATTATTTTAGAATTAGCGCTTTTTCTGATCCTTTTTCCACTCCTTAATAACTAATTTTATTAGAAACAATGATAATGGTACTTTTAACCAATGCAAACTGTATTAAATTCTGTAAATCTTCTACTTCAATAACTTCGTTACGAAAAAGAACAAATTTTCTCCACTCGATTGGGAGTACTATATCAGATACTCAGCAAATCGTTCCAACGCAAAGTTCTTTGACCAATTTTTTGACGGAGTTGAAAGAAACTGTGTTTATAGCTCCCACCAAAGCTTTTTTGGTCAAATTTTTAACCATACCTAAAAATTGAGAATTCATATGATTTACTCTTTATGATTAAAACCAAGATTATTAAAAATTAAATGTTTATAATCCCAGTTTTATAATGGACAAATCGTAAGATAAACTGGATTAAGAATATAAAAAAAAGATTTTCTTTTAAATATATATCTAGATGATTTCTGGTCCAAAACCTAAATTATATTACGAATATACTTCTTTTCATCAAAACTAAAATAAAGACCTTATTTTTTTGTTTTGTGATTATTACTAGTAATAATCTAACTAAACAATGAATTTTTATAAACTCTAAAGTAATTATAGCTACGGTTAATATTAGTCATTCTTCAGTTTTTAGCAATTTGCTTTAAAAGTTTAGAAGTAAAGCCGCAAAAGAAATATATCGGATGAAAAAAGGGATATTTTTTACACACTCTATTTCTAAACCTATATATTTGCAGCTGGACAAATTCGTACATAACTGACTAAAAATGCAGCTTACGTAGCAGTAAGAGACATTAGTGAAGGTTTCATCAGATACATTTTAGAGATTGGAATATTCATATATATATATATTTATAAAATACTATAGTCATTTAAATTAAAAGCACTCGCCAAATTATCTTATAGTCTTTTAAGGTTTACCCACAACAATATATTTTAAAGGAATTGATCGGACTTTTGATTTACTAAAACTTTCTGAATTAGAACGAATGCGGTTTGATAAACCGATGTATCGTTTTTTAGGATAACTGATCGTGGATCGAGAAAAATTTTGCATTATTAGATCTCTAAAGAACTTATATTCATAAGTTTTACTTAAATAACTTTTAAAACTAATACTATAGTTTTTATAGGTATTAGGTATAAATGTAACTTACCTTTACGATGGGTATTTTCCTACTAAAAAAATTAATGAGACATTTAGCTCAAACCTTTATTTATTTGCCTAATTTTTTTTATTAGAAATGAAATATAGATATATAAAGAACCATTAATTACAACAGCTACACCGTAAGCAATTTTTAAAGTTAGTTTAGAAGCTTTAAACTTTTTAACTATCATTTGATTTACTTCTCATGATTAAAATTAACAATTTTTAATATACTATTTTTATTTAGGTATAAAAAACTTTTTATAATTTTTGTTTGCTAATTAAATTTGTTTTATAATTGTGATTAACTAGTACAAGACTCGGGAACAAATTAAAAGATATAAATCTTATTATGATCGCAACTTTAGAAAGACGCGAAGGCGTTTCATTATGGGAGCGCTTCTGCGCTTGGATTACAAGTACTGAAAACCGTTTATACATCGGTTGGTTCGGTTGTTTAATGTTTCCTACATTATTAACAGCTACTTCTTGTTTCATCATCGCTTTTATCGCAGCTCCTCCAGTAGATATCGATGGTATCCGTGAACCAGTAGCAGGTTCTTTATTATACGGTAACAACATCATCAGTGGTGCAGTTATTCCTAGTTCAAATGCTATTGGTATGCACTTCTACCCAATTTGGGAAGCAGCTTCAGTTGATGAGTGGTTATACAACGGTGGTCCTTACCAATTAGTTGTTTTACACTTCTTATTAGGTGTTGCAGCTTACATGGGTCGTGAATGGGAATTAAGCTACCGTTTAGGTATGCGTCCTTGGATCTTTGTAGCATTCTCTGCTCCAGTAGCAGCGGCTTCTGCAGTATTCTTAGTATACCCAATTGGTCAAGGTTCTTTCTCTGATGGTATGCCTTTAGGTATTTCTGGTACATTTAACTTCATGTTAGTATTCCAAGCTGAACACAACATTTTAATGCACCCATTCCATATGGCTGGTGTTGCTGGTGTATTCGGTGGTTCTTTATTCAGTGCTATGCACGGTTCATTAGTAACTTCTAGTTTAATCCGTGAAACTACTGAAAACGAATCTACTAACTACGGTTACAAATTCGGTCAAGAAGAAGAAACTTACAACATCGTAGCTGCACACGGTTACTTTGGTCGTTTAATCTTCCAATACGCTTCATTCAATAACTCACGTGCTTTACACTTCTTCTTAGCTTTATGGCCAGTTTTAGGTATCTGGTTAACTGCTATGGGTATTAGCACAATGGCATTTAATTTAAATGGTTTTAACTTCAATCAATCTGTTGTTGATTCTCAAGGTCGTGTTATCAACACATGGGCTGATATCATCAACCGTGCAGATTTAGGTATGGAAGTAATGCACGAACGTAATGCTCACAACTTCCCATTAGATTTAGCTTCAGGTGATGTATTACCAGTTGCTTTCACAGCACCAGCTGTAAATGCTTAATTTTAAGTTATTTTTGATGCTTTAATTTAAAAATTAATATTAAATTAATATTAATTTTTAAATTGAAGATAACTAATTAATTTATACAAATAATATTTGTATAATAATAATGATCTGAATAATTAAGGAAATTCTGAAAATCCTTATAAAAATTAAATTTACCTGGCTCACCTATTGGTATAGGTTGACCAAATAATGTTTGATCGAGTGGCAAATACATCAAGCCACCAAAGCCATCAAAACACCCCATGGCATATCAAACTGAACTATGAACACGCTTCATTATATTTATGAATATGCTTTAATTCGTGACTAGTATGGCAAGGGGAGTACAGATATAAGCAGCGCTGCTCAAAATAGCTGCTCCAATTTTTCGTCTACCCCACGTCTTAATAACCCCAGTTGTAATTTCTTTAACAATATCAATAACACCAGCCCCTATAGGTCAAGTTGCTATACCACTAACTTTCACTTTTTTTGCACATTGATGTTGTTTAGCGTATGTATTATAATAATTAAGGGAAACGCTTTTGAAAATAAATTTACCTTTTGTTGGCTGAATAAAATCCATTTTTTTTTTATATGTAGTTAGTGATAGTAATTATTATTTATGACTATATAAATTACTGCGTCTTGATAAAATCTACTTTAGGAGAAACTATAAAGTAGTATAAAACACTGTAGCTAAAGTTTGCATCGTCTTAATTTAGTCGAATTCAGGCACTGCCATGAGAAGGCATAAGACAATGGGCCTAAAACTTTTTAGATAAAGATAAGCCAATAATACCATAATAAATAAAGTTGACTATACATCCTATAATTAAGCGTTTCATCTATTTTAAATAATTTAAGTGATTAATCCCCAACGTAATTGGAGATATATCAAGGTATTGTTTTTTTATCTCTGGTTTTCGTATTTTTTGTGCCATAGCAAAATAATATTTTTTTCGCTCAAGGGTTTGAGACTTTGCCATCTAAGTCCAAGTATTGGCACTGGGCAGGCGTCTTAAAATTAATCTTAAATTAATATTAATATTAATTTTTAAATTAAAGCATCAACCAATACAAGATTGAAATGTCTCTTATGTCTATGTATGACCAATGTGACAGTTTTGCTCCAAATTATAATTCATCAGTTATTTATGAAGCAAGATTAACAATCTTCATAGATTTCCGAGACAATATGTATACCTGAACCAATAGTTAAAGGATTGGGATTTATCACTGAAGCATCTACTAATGATCCAACAGCGATGCAATGAATTCCCAGTTGCAGTGGAGAGAAAGAGCAACAGTCAACCACAATCATATTAACGTTTTTCGCTAGTACTAAAGGATTCGATGAATTAGTAAGATTTATACTATCCATCACTAGCTTCACAGTTCTACCCGCGGGAAACAGGTAAGAAATACCTCTTCCAATTAAAGTGAAATCTAACATCTCAATCCCCTGTAATAGCGATCAAAAATTTTACTAGATAAGAATTTCTTAAAGGTCACAAAGCGAGAGCTGCACCCTAGTATTTAAAATTTCTCCGTTTACTTTAACTTTCTGTTTTAATTGACAAGTCCGAGCAAAGGATAATAATCGTTATAGTTCTATAAAAAAAGAGTTTGTACTGATTATCACTTATCATTAATTTTTCATCCATATAACGTGAAATTAAACTGCCCCCGGGTTTATAAGTGCACCCAATTATACCAATAAATTACAAGGCGATTAATTAATATTTATATATATATATGTATATTAGTGTTTGTAAACTATTTTTTAATGTTATCAAATATAAATAATAGATAATTAATAAAATAACACAATTATAAATGAAATTATATTATTTTATTAAACGTAAAAATTCTAATTCAAAATCAAACGTTGCTCTTGTTGTATTTCCACCAATGAAAAGTTCTTTTTTGTCTTGAACAATCCACAGTTGAGAATAAGTAATATAACTAATTAATGTACTAATCATTAAAAATAAAAATCCTAAGTAGATTAATAAAATCCCTGGGTCAGATTTAACTTGTAAGCCAGTCGAGCTTAAAATATCTATCAACGTAATTGAATTTTTAATTTTTAAACTTTCATTCAATTCTAAGTTTCCAATAAAGTTACCAATTTGATTATAAACTGAACAATATCCTTGTAAATTGTCAATTAAAAGTGTTAATCCTTCATTTAATTGCGAATTAGTTGAAATCCACGTCAACCAAAGTTTTTCCTTATTCCCCGGTAAATTAATAAATGGATATTGAAAAATAGAAGAATCTTTATTTTTGATTCTTAAACCAATTAAATTCCAATCTGTTTGATAATAATCGATTCCATTGTATTTTACTGGAGAATTTACAAAAATTGTTTTTCGCTTAATTTCATTTCCATCAAGATTCAAAATTGAAAGATCAGAATAAAATTGTGTAATTGTTGTTTGTTTTGTATATGTAATCCAAAAATCATTTATTCTTATTGCAACTTTTGGAATTAAAGTACATTGACCATTATTCAGAATGTTTTGAATATGAAAAGTTTCTGTTTTAGGTATAATTTCTTGAGCTTTAAATCCACTTATTGAACCAACAATTGTACCAAATAAGATTATAATCATACTGAAATGAACAATAATAGGTGCTAATCGTCCAATTAAACCTTTATAACAATAAATAATATTTTTTTGTTGAAATATAGAATAGTTCTTTTCTTTTATTTTGAACAATATTTGTGGAAGAGAAAGATATTGTAAATTAGTTGAAATATTTAAGCGATAAAATTGTTGCGTTGTTCTGAAAAATTGACATCTACGAGCAATTTTTAAAGATGGAAGTTGCTGTAATGAGGTACAAGTTAATAAACTTAATCCAAATAATAAAATAAGAGTAATAAACCACCATGTTGTATAAATATGATCAAAGCCAAATTTAAGAATAATATCCCATGATAAAAACCCAAAAACTCGATTTGTTAAAGGATAATTTAATTTATAAGTTTCAATTGATTGATCTTGCTCAATAACCGTACCAATTATACTTAAATTGGCAATTACTAATAAAATAAAAATAGCAAATCTTAAATCCGCTATTGTTTTAAAAAAACTTCGTTTCATAAAAATTTTAATTGATAGAAATGGATTTTGAAGAGGCAAGTCTAATTTGTCCAGATACCGCCCAATTTTTTAGTTTTAATGTTTGCTTATTTTCAAATTGTGAAAGGGGAATTAACTGCGTTAATGCTAAGCAAATATCTTCTGTTGTAAATTCTCGTTTTTCATAAAATCCATGATACATTGCTTCAATAATACTTTGACGAATTTCGGCGCCTGAAAATGCTTCAGAAAGTTGGGCTAATTTTGAATAATCAAAAGATTCCCAACGATTAGGGCGAAACTCTTGAATATGAATTTTAAAAATTTGCTCGCGTTCTTGTTTTTGGGGTAAATCTAAGAAAAAAATTTCATCAAATCGACCTTTTCGAATAATTTCTAATGGTAAAAGATCTACATTATTTGCTGTTGCAACTACAAAAACTGGTTTTGTTTTCTCTGATAGCCAACTTATAAATGTAGCTAATACACGATTACTAGTACCACTATCACCTGTACTATTATTATTACTAAAAGCTTTATCAATTTCGTCAATCCATAAAATACACGGTGAAATTGTTTCGGCTGCTTCAATCATTTGTCTAAGACGAGATTCTGATTCTCCAACAATTCCTCCAAATAATTTACCAACATCTAATTTTAATAATGGTAATTGCCACTCAGTAGCAATTGCCTTAGCTGTTAATGATTTTCCAGTTCCTTGAATACCTACAAGTAATAACCCACGTGGAGTTGGTAATCCATAATTAGAAGCTTGAAGACCAAACGAGGTTTTTCGTTTGTTTAACCAATTTTTTAAATTATCTACCCCTCCAATTTTAGAAATTGTTTCATTTACTGACCAATATTCTAAAATTTCCGTTTGACTTATTATTTGTTTTTTTTCATGTAATAAAAGTTTTATACTATTTTCATCAATTGTTTTATAAGTTGCAATAATCTTTGATAAAACACGTCTAATACGTTCAAGAGATAAACCTTGACAGGCTCTTGTTAAATTTTCTAACACTTGTTGATCAATTTCAATATTTAGTGATTCAATTAATCTCTTTAATTCATAATTAATTTCATTCTCAACTGGTAATTGAAATTGCAAAATGGTAATTAGATCAGATAATTCTGTTGGAATATTTAATTCTGATCCAACAATAATTATTGTCTTTGGTTGAAGTTTTAGAATTCTATTGATATTTTTTAATTTTCTCGAAATTGAGACATCTGTCAAAAATCTATTAAAATCTTTTAATAGAAACAAAGCAGGGGTTTGGGCGGTTAATCGTTCGACAAGTTCAAGTGCTTGGACTGGATTTCTTTTTGCAAACCCTTCATTATTTGGATTATTTGTGTATCCATCAATAAAATCCCAACTATAAATACTTCTATTCAAACTTGTTTTGATATATTTTCGAATAATATACTCTACACGGTCTTCTTCAATTGTATTAATATAAATTATAGGATACCGAGCTTTTAATAAAAGTGTTAATTCATCAGTAAATTTCATAAAATCAGTTCATCAAAGTTCTATTTACTAAATTACTATTATATTAATTTTAGATAAAAAATTGTTTATTATTAGAGCAAACAAAATTTATTAACTCTAATAATTTAGTTAATTAACTAGGAATTGCTAAATTTTTTCGGCCTTTTTTTCTTCGATTTTTTATTATTTTTTTTCCTTGAGCTTTTGACATTCGAGCACGAAAACCCGACACTTTTAGAACGGATAAACGGCCTTTATTAGAGAGAGTACGTTTTGTCATAAATATATATATGTTTTTTTTACTAAAAAAATTTAATTATTATAAAATAAAAGAACCTAAAAAATCACGTATTAATAGATGTCTTATTGCTACATTTCGATTCTCGAACAAAGTATAAGCCTCTTCTGTAAATTCAAACAATGGGTTACGTTGTCCATAACTTCTCCACCCCACAGCCTCACGTAATAATGTAATTTTTTGTAAATGCTCTTTCCAAACACTATCTGTGTAGTAAAGTAATACTGTACGTTCAAAAGATTTGATTAAACCACTTTGGCATATCTCAAATTCTACAATTTTAGCTTCATACGATAGCCAAAATTCTTGAAATAAATAAGTTTTTAATTCCATTCGATCTAAACTACCTAAGAGAGTTTTTAAATCTCCAATTTTTACTTTAAATAATTCGTTAAGAGTACAATTATTTTCTGTAAGTTTGGGGTCTTTTAATAAGTCTATAATATCGTTGATCACTTGTTCGCCATAAGCTAAAAGTGCTTCACGAACAGACCGACTTTCTAGAAGTTTTCTTCGTTCATAATAAACGATGCTACGTTGTTTATTTAATATATCATCATAATCAAACAAATATTTTCTTCCATCATATTCTTTTTCTTCGAGGCGTTTTTGAGCACCATCTAAACTGGCAGTTAAAAAACTTGCTTCAAGTGGTAGATCATCTAAAAGTCCACTCTGCATAAATTTTTGCAACTGCGAACTTCCAAAATTTTTAAACAATGAATCTTCTAAACTTAAAAAAAACCTAGAACGACCTGGATCACCTTGACGTCCACATCTACCACGTAATTGATTATCTATTCGGCGTGAATTATTTCGTTCCGTACCAATTACATAAAGTCCACCTAAACTTTTGACAATCTCATTGTTTATATTTTGAGTCTTTCTTTCAAATTTCAATAGTTCACTTAGTAAAAATTTAATCAACAATTGATATGGAATTTTTGGAATTGAAATTTGATCAATTTTATTTAAAAATTTTAAAATTCCAATTGAAGATAACTCTGAGAATTGAGAATTATTAAATAATAAACTTAAACCACTTAAAAATTTTTGTGAAGTAAAATTAATATTTTCTGCTATAGGAAAAATATTATTCAATGTTGCTGAAATGTTTCGTTTTTTATAATAAACTAAAATAGTATAAAGTTGTTTTCGAACCTTAAATATAATATTTCCACCTAAAATAATATCTGTTCCTCTACCAGCCATATTCGTTGCTATGGTGATGCTACCCATTTGTCCTGCTTGTGCAACAATCTCGGATTCTCGTTTGACATTTTCTGGTTTTGCATTTAATAAACGATATGATAATTGATATTCATTCAAGAGATCTGCTAATATTTCTGAATTTTCAACGGTTGTTGTTCCAATTAAAATCGGTTGTTTTGTCTTTGAAATAGCTTCACATTCTCGAGCGACTGCAGTCCATTTTGTTAAACTATCTTTATAAACAAAATCTGATAAATCTTTACGAAGGTTTGGTCGGGCTGTTGGTATTTGTTCTACAGATAAATTATAAATTTTTTCAAACTCTATTTCCGATGTTTTAGCTGTACCTGTCATACCTGACAATTTAGGATACAATAAAAAGAAGTTTTGATAAGTAATAGATGCAGCTGTCTCCGTATTTTGTCGAATTGGGACACCTTCTTTTGCTTCAACAGCTTGATGTAAACCTTCATTCCATCTTCTATCTGGCATAATTCTACCAGTAAATTCATCAACAATAATAATTTGATTGTTTTGAACAATATAATGGACATTTTGAAAAAATAGTGAAGTCGCTTTAATAGCGCTTAAAATATAAGGAATCCAAGGATCGTTTGGATTATATAAATCCTCAACTTGCAAAATTTTTTCAATTTGTATTGTTCCTTGTTCAGTTAAAATAATATTTCTATTTTTTTCATCTACTTTAAAATGAATATTAACTTCTAAATACTCAGTAACTTCTGCTGCAACAATGTATTTATCAATACAAGTTTCTACAGGTTGAGAAATTATTAATGGAACTTGTGCTTCATCAATAAATATTGAATCAACTTCGTCTACAATACAATAATTAAAAGGTGGTAAAACAATTTGATCCAAGTTTGATGTCATATTATCTCGCAAATAATCAAAAGCTACTTCATTATTTGTTACATAAGTTATATCTGCAGTATAATTTTGTTGTCGTTCTAAAAAGGTCATATCTTCCTGAATTAAACCTGTATCTAAACCTAAAAATCTATAGATTTGACCCATTGAAATTTGATCACGACTTGCTAAATAATCATTTACTGTAACAATATGAACTCCTTTATTTGTTAAAGCGTTTAAATAAGCAGGTAAAGTTGCAACTAACGTTTTTCCTTCACCAGTACACATTTCACTAATTTTTCCACTATTTAAAACTAAACCACCAATCAATTGAACATCAAAATGTCGAAGACCTAAAGTTCGTAAACTTGTTTCCCTTGTTATTGCAAAAGATTCAGCAATTAAAGAATTTAAGTCTTGTTCTTTTTTATATCTCTTTTTTAAGCGGAATGTTTGATCTCTTAATTCTGTGTCTGTTAACCCTTTTAAATTTTTTTCAAGAGCATTAATTTGATTAACTAACAATTTATATTGGTTTATGCCTGAATTTCTCTTAAATAGATTTTTTAACATTTTAAAAAATTTTTAAAGTTCTACTAAGTAATAATATTTACTCGTTTATGTTGAGCGTCTTTATAATCAAATTTCACTGTGCCATTAACTAAAGCGAATAACGTAAAATCTTTTCCATATCCAACATTAAAACCTGGTTTAAATTTCATTCCTCTTTGACGAATTAAAATGTTTCCGGCTTTTACTTTTTCACCGCCAAATTTTTTAACGCCTAAACGTTTAGCGTTTGAATCGCGTCCATTTTTTGTACTTCCCGCACCTTTTTTATGTGCCATCTTTCTATTCCTTAAATATTAATGAATGTTTATTTCTTGTATAAGAACTCGAGTTAAATCTTGTCGATGTCCTTGTTTTTTACGAGTTTTTTTCTTAGGGCGCATTTTATAAACAATAGTTTTACGACTACGTAAATGTTCTAAAATTTTACCTTTAACTGTTACACTTTTTAAATAAGGTTTACCAATTAAAAGCTCACCATTATTATTAATAAGTAAAACTCTATTCAATGTGATTTCTTTTCCTAGTTCGGTTGGAATACGATTCAAATCGTAGTATTTTCCTGGTTCAATCCAAAATTGTCTTCCACTAATTTCTACAATTGCATATTTCATAATTTAAAAGATTTTCTCTTTTTATAAACTGATATTACAAAATAAAATTTTGTTAAGTCAACTTTAATTATAACTAGATAAATTTATAAATTTTTAAGAAGACATAATTGACTATAAAAAAGATTAAAAGCTTTAGATTTATATGAATCTATTTTTGTAATAATTGATAATGTTCTAGATAGTTTAATATTTTCGATATCAATAATTTCAATTGTTTTTAGTTCTATTTCTTTCTCTATTGCTAAAGATGATACAAAAGCAGCTCCTAAACCAAGACTAACAGCAGTTTTGATAGCTTCAATAGAATTCAGTTCCATGATTACATTAAATTGTTTAGTTTGAATATGATTTTGAATTAAAATATTATTAATAAAATTATAATTTGCAGAATTTGCATTTAGTGTTATAAATTTTAAACGATATAAATCTTCTTTACTAGCTTTCTTTTTTTTCTTTCGTACAAATGAATGTGATTTAGAAATTATTAAAACTACTTCGTCTTCAATAAAATTTTCAACCTGTAAATTTTTTTTTAGAGCAGCTGGAATATAACCTCCTACAATAGCAATATCGACAATTTGGTCTGTAACTTTTTTCGCAATAACATCAGTTGAATCTATAGCAATATTTAAATTAATTTGCGGATAGTTTTGAGTAAATAACATTAAAACACGAGGCATTAAGTATGAACCGATTGTTTGACTTGCACCAATTTTTAGATTTCCGCGTTCGCCATCTCTTAAATTATTTAAAGCACGACAACTCTCTTCGCATAAAGTAAGTATCCGATCAGAATATTGAAGAAAAATATTCCCTGCTTCAGTTAAAGATATTTTATTTCCATTACGGTTGAATAATAACGTTCCTAAACGAGTTTCTAAAATTTTAATCTGTTTACTTACTGAGGGTTGAGAAATAAATAAAATTTCTGCGGCTTGAGTAAAACTTTTTTCGCAAGCAATAGCTTTAAAAATACGTAATTGTTGTAGAGTAAATGGAAGAACCATATAGTAAAAATTCCTTAATAATTTTTTGAATACGGATGGAGAGACTCGAACTCTCAAAACAAAAGTTACTAGAACCTAAACCTAGCGCGTTTACCAATTTCGCCACATCCGCTAATAATATTTTATTAACATGATTAAATCTCAAATGAAAAATTAAAATTAAATTTATTTATTGTTAGAATTAGGTAGATTTAAGATTTTCTTAATGTAAATGGGTATTAAGAAAATCTTAAATTTAATCATCAAGATAAAGACGATATACAAAACTCGTTGTTTTACCACGCAAAATAGATTTTGCTAAGGATAAAGATTTTTGTGCGGATTTTGTAGCTTTTCTTTTCCAATTAGCTTTACGACTATTTTTTTTTGACTTTGATGTTCTTTTTTTAGGTACAGCCATAATTTTATTATTATTATATCAATTATCTAAATAAAAAGTCTATATTTATTAATATTAGTATTTTGTCTTAAGTATTTTTACTTAAATTATATCTTATAAACAGAGATTAATATAATCTAATTAATAAATTTTATTTATAAGATAGGATAATTTAATTGATATAAACTACCAAAGTTTTTAAATATGATTAAAAATTTTTTTTATTAATTTACTAATTTTAATCTTTTTATTACATATCAAATAAAAATTTGCCTACATCTTTTTTTTATCATTTAATTAAAATTTAAAAAATTATACAATTAAATATACCTTACTTTAGACTATTATTCGTAAAATAATAATTGTAACGTATTTTTTATATACTTAGTAATATAACTGGAATTTTTAATAAAATGTAACTTTTTACGAAACCTTCTGGTTTTTATATAAGTTAGTAGCGTAATAAAAGTAATAATTTGAATTATTCTTATGTAAATGTTTACTTTAATAATTAATTTGATATTTATTAATAAAAAAAACATTTTATAAATTTATCTATGAATTTTACATGATTATTAATTTTGTTAAACTATTTAAAAATATGTTTTTCTATAGTACTCTTTTTCACATGGTACAATACCTTATTGTACCGTATTTGTCTACGATTAATTAAAATAATTCCAAATATTATAAGTAAGTCCCAATAAAATTAGAACTACGTAATTTTTAATTATTAAATAGTATTGTTTAAATCAAATAGACTATTTTAAATGTCTATACAAAAAATGAATAAAATCAACCTTCAAATAACTTAAATATATACTTTTTTCTTGTCATTCAACTCTACTCTTAAAAAAAATTAGAAATTTTTAACTATCTATTCTTTAAATTATTAAAAATATTTTATATTTTTATATATAATGTTAAGTATTATCTTAGTCGTTGACATTATTTTCTGTACTTAAAATTTTAACATCTATAGAGGAATATTAATTATGGATACTCGTTTACTAGTAATTGCTGCACCAGTTTTAGTAGCAGCATCATGGGCTTTATTTAATATTGGTCGTTTAGCAATTCAACAAATTCAACGTTTATCGCGTTAAAAAATAATTACAAGACTATAAAAATCACAAATAGTCTTATAATTAACTATTTAATTAGTTACTTATTATGGAGATTAATTTAATGCAATTTTGCTTCACGATAGACACAATTTTAATAATAATAACAAAATTTAAAATATACAACAAATTGTTCTTTCTATACTGTAGAAAAGCATATGTATACTGTAAATTATTTTACGTAATATGTAGATCTGTGACTAGTCCCATACCTATACATTTAGATCGATACAATTATTACACTACTCCATTACAAAGGTATATAGAAAGATCAATATTTTCAGAGTTCTACTTTAAAGAATTGCCTTTATAGCCAAGTGTGGGAAGTTTTTGAGTTATAATTAAAGAAATAAGGAAAACTGCAATTGATATTTTAGTTGACGAATTCTAAGATTCTGACTTACTTGAGCACTTTGTAGATAGTGCTGATGACGTTTTTACGAACATATCGATCATTAAGCATCTTAGTAGTAAGGTTGTTGATATATACATTGTTAATAACAACCTTTGTTACGAAGTTGATTCTGGCGATGTTATTATCTGTCCTGAAGTTGATACCAATATCAGCGAATCGGATGAGTGGCTATTGGATAAGATACAACCGCCTAATTTTGATACCCTTCAAGCAGGTAATATACGTAAAGCCGAAGAAGCTGAAGCGTTATACTCATGCATTCTGATATCATCCATACTTGATGACAAACTGTTTTCTTCGGAATTAGAAGCTGTTGCGATCAAATATAATTTTGCAAGCGTGACTGAAGGCAAAGGACAAATGTCTTTTGCCAATTTAATGAAATAGTGGCAGAATATTAATTCGGTTATAATTAATGTAATCATATCTGCTTGCCGACATAAAATTATAAATCAAAAAAAACAAGTTCCATTCAGTTAAACTTTGTATATTTCTAAATATTCAATATTTTTATACTTTCTTGATACAAGAATTCTTATAAACATAATAAATGACCCTACTACTATTCTGTAAAAAATGTAGTTATTTTAAAACATTTTATACAATAACGTTTATTTATGAATTTATAAAACTAAAAATGAAATCTATATAGTGAAAAAAAGAAATTCATTTTTACGAGACTTTCAAAATGATTAAATTTTTTATCTTCTACTTTTAACATTCAAACCTGTCTATTCTGATATAAAGTTTACATTCCTTTATTTAAGGTATGGAATTCTAACGTAACTTTATAAATGAATTTAAAACATCCAGAATTACTTTGATATAGAATAAGTGAAAAATATTTGAGATTAAGAATTAAAAAGTATTTTCTTCTACAACTGGAAAAATATTACAATAAATTTTAGATTTCTCGCAATATTCCTTTGCGAACCAAAATTATTTTATTTTTCACTCTTCATCAGAAAACAAATATTAGCTGAAACTAAAATTTTTTTATTCCATAGCATTTGATAAACCTCTTAGAAAACATTTTACTTACTTAGTAAATATGTAGACATTATTTATTCAATACTACCTTTCGCGATCAAATAAATTAGTAAATTAAGTTGAAATAGTATTTTAATTTTTGGTGCCTAATCAATTGTTTGACAAACTTAATATCTTTAAAATTTCTTCATAACTGAGTCATATATCCAATTCGAAAGATGTGACTAATAATCTTTGATTACCTAGAAAGTTGTTTGAAAAATAATCAAATAATTTTGCTAATGTCGTTAGTAATTACTTCCAATATAAGTTTTAGTAATAAGTAACTTCAAATATAAAAACATAAGCGTTTAGTTCTTTAAGAAAAAAATAAAAACTAATTGAAAATCTTTTCTTCAATTTTAAATAATTCTCTTCTTTGAGAAAAAATAAAATATAATTGCTAGATTCGTGTTTAATTTGATCAATGGTAATCCAAAATTTTTGAGTTCGTGTTTTTAGATGATATATATATTGATTTTAAGAATATGTTTACAAGTAAACTAATAAGAGATAACTTATATCATCAATTTCAACCTCACATATAAATAAGCGGATGCTTTAGCCTCTTTAATTATTTTTTAAGTTTTAAAAAATTTTATAAAGTGTTAATTATAAAAATTATAAAAAAAAATAATAATTTAAAGAAAATTATATTTGAAACATTATATAGTACAATTCATTTTGAATTGTACTATATAATGAAAATGTTTAAAAAATCTTTTAAGTTATTAACTTAACAATAGAATCAATATCTAGAATACCTAATGTAGACGAATTTAAGTGTAAATCAGATGGTGTTAATTGTACTACTGGTCGAAAATTTACCCCAAGTTGACTATAGTTTTTTTCCATAAATTCTAAAATATCAGGTCGTTCTGAAAACCAAAAATTTCGAAGATATGCTGGAATTGGATACTCATACCATAAATACGGTAAATAATGATATTGTATAACATTTTTTAATTCACCGTCAACAATCATCTTAACTTCATTACCTTCACTAGGTAAAAATGGCATTGTGAAAACCAGATGATTTGCTGAATCGGCAATTTTACCTACTATTACTGATAAAAGGGTCGGAGCTAAATCTACTCCGACAAAACATGGTAGTATACCGGCTAACACATCATAAATCCAATCTACAAAATCAACAATTAATAACCAAGGATAAGTGTATGGGTTAATCATAATCATCCAAAATAATGTTGTTCGTAAGCTAACAATAGTCCCGTAAAGTAATACAATGTAAAAAAAGACATCACGACACAATTCTAAATCGGCATGATCCACTGTTATATTAAGATTAATTTGAATATAAGCTGATAGCCAATCAGGAAGGAAATATATATTCTTATAATTTTCGATATAAAAATTATAATAACCTTCTGCTTCATGTTCATAAAAATGCTTTTCAACAGGCATTGTATAAGGAAAAGTTCCAAATAATGCTTCAGTCAAAGTTTCAGGATGCTGTTGTTGTTCAGGAGGTACTTGTGTAATATGTTTTTTTAAAAAATCTTTGCGTGTTAATTCGTCAAATATTTTTTCATCTAATGGATAAATTGGCATACCAGGAGTATCTGGATAACCTAAAAATTTCGCGATGGAATATAAAAATTTTTCAAACAGCCTATAAACTACTTTTTGTATTTCTTCTATACGATTGTCAAAAACCATTTTTTTAATTTATTAATAAAAGTTAAAAGTAACTTATTTATAAAATATTAAATAAATAAAGTATCAAGTTAAATATAAGATATAAAACTTTTTCTCGTTTCCCATTTTTTAATTTATAGTCTACAATAAATCTATATTAAAAATCTATAGTTTAGGAAAAAAAATGTTTTATTAATTTTAAAAACTATTTGCGATATCTAATTTTTGATTAAATTTAGCCATTTAACGTATCAATTATGTTAAACAGTATTTCATTAATGTTTTAATTACTTAACATAATTAAAAATATATGATATTGTTGGTGTCATTAATTGTATTAATGACGGGATATAGCTCAGTTTGGTAGAGTACCTGCTTTGGGAGCAGGGTGTCGTAGGTTCAAATCCTACTATCCCGAATTAAAAAAATACATTTTTTATAATTTTATAGAGTTAAAAACAAATTTACTAATTGGTAGAGCCAATAGAGTAAATTTACCTACTTTGCTTTTTCGATATTATTAAGATCGTTTAAATTTGGGACAGTGAAAATAAATCATTTAGTACTTTTATTTTTTAAGAATAGATCAATCATTAATGTAAATCATTACACTTTACTTATTCTTATATATTGAAGAGTGCTATAAATATTAAATATTATGTCAACTGTATATTTTACTATATAAATATATTTCTCTTTTTATTAAGTATAATAAAATAATAATGTGAAATTAAAGTTTTAATTCGTTGTATTTTGTAAATTTTCAGATTAATGATCTTTACCTTTCTTATAGCCTAATTTCACTTTTAATTAAACTATAAATTTTTAAAATATTTATTCCAATAATAGTAATTTTTTTATTTGTTCAATCATTTAGGCACTTTTTTATTAAAACTAATGTATAATATTTTGATGAAAACTCGTATGTAACAAGTAAACAACTATATTAACTATTTGTTATTTTTTATGAGAGTTTCATAGATTTCTATCTCCCGAAAGGAGAAAATCAATGGCAATAAGCTCAACAGAGCGTCGTTCAAAAAATGTACAAGTTTTTGTAGAAAAAGACGCTGTCGAAACTAGTTTCGCCAAATGGGCTCAACCAGGACATTTTTCAAGAACGTTAGCTAAAGGCCCAAAAACGACAACCTGGATTTGGAATCTACATGCTGACGCTCATGATTTTGATAGTCAAACGAGTTCATTAGAAGAAGTTTCTCGTAAAATATTTAGTGCACATTTTGGTCAATTAGCAATTATCTTTTTATGGATCAGTGGAATGCACTTTCATGGTGCATACTTTTCTAATTATTCAGCTTGGTTAACAGACCCTATTGGTATTAAACAAAGTTCACAAGTAGTTTGGCCAATTGTAGGTCAAGAAATTTTAAATGCAGATGTTGGTGGAAATTTTCAAGGGGTTCGAACAACATCAGGTTGGTTTCAGATGTGGCGCGCAGAAGGAATTACTAGTGAAGTAGAATTATATTGGATAGCAATCGGTGGATTAGCTATGTCTGCAATTATGTTATTTGCTGGTTGGTTTCATTACCATAAAGCAGCACCAAAATTAGAATGGTTTCAAAATGCAGAATCAATGATGAATCATCATTTAGCCGGTTTATTAGGATTAGGTTGTTTATCATGGTCTGGTCATCAAATTCATATTGCATTACCAATTAATAAATTATTAGATGCAGGGGTTTCACCACAAGAGATTCCTTTACCACATGAATTTCTAATTAACCGCGATTTAATGGCACAGTTGTATCCAAGTTTTAGTAAAGGTTTAGCACCATTTTTTGGTGGAAACTGGGGTGAATATTCTGATTTCTTAACCTTTAAAGGTGGTTTAAACCCTGTAACTGGTGGGTTATGGTTAAGTGATATTGCACATCATCATTTAGCATTATCAGTTTTATTTATTATTGCTGGTCATATGTACCGTACAAATTGGGGTATTGGTCACAATATGAAAGAAATCTTAGAAGCCCATAAAGGTCCATTTACTGGCGAAGGACATAAAGGATTATATGAAATTTTAACAACGTCATGGCACGCTCAATTAGCGATTAATTTAGCAATGATGGGATCTTTAAGTATTATTGTAGCTCATCATATGTATGCAATGCCGCCATATCCTTATATTGCTACAGATTACGCTACACAACTATCTTTATTTACACATCATATGTGGATTGGTGGTTTTTGTGTAGTGGGAGGTGCAGCTCATGGTGCTATCTTTATGGTACGCGATTATACACCGGCCAATAATTACAATAACTTATTGGATCGTGTATTACGACACCGAGATGCTATTATTTCTCATTTAAATTGGGTTTGTATTTTCTTAGGTTGTCATGCATTTGGATTCTATATTCATAATGATACAATGCGAGCATTAGGTCGACCTCAAGATATGTTTTCGGATAAAGCAATTCAATTGCAACCAATTTTTGCACAGTGGATCCAAAATATTCATTTATTAGCACCAGGAACAACTGCGCCAAATGCTTTAGCGACAACAAGTTATGCGTTTGGCGGGGATGTTATCGAAGTTGGTGGAAAAATTGCAATGATGCCGATTAAATTAGGTACAGCAGATTTTATGGTACACCATATTCATGCATTTACGATTCATGTAACAGTTTTAATTTTGCTGAAAGGTGTTTTATATGCACGTAGTTCAAAATTAATTCCGGATAAATCAAATCTAGGTTTCCGTTTTCCTTGTGATGGTCCAGGTCGTGGTGGTACGTGTCAAAGTTCAAGCTGGGATCATGTATTCTTAGGTTTATTCTGGATGTATAATTCAATTTCAGTAGTACTTTTCCATTTCAGTTGGAAGATGCAATCAGATGTCTGGGGAACAATTACACCCGATGGAAGTATTTCCCATATTACAGGCGGGAACTTTTCACAAAGTTCGATCGCAATTAATGGTTGGTTACGTGATTTTTTATGGTCACAAGCTTCTCAGGTAATTCAATCATACGGTTCAGCCTCTTCAGCATATGGGTTAATTTTCTTAGGAGCACATTTTATTTGGGCATTTAGTTTAATGTTCCTATTTAGTGGTCGTGGATATTGGCAAGAATTAATTGAATCGATTGTGTGGGCGCATAATAAATTAAACTTTGCTCCTACAATTCAACCGAGAGCATTAAGTATTACTCAAGGTCGAGCAGTTGGATTAGCACATTATTTACTAGGTGGTATTGGAACAACTTGGGCATTTTTCTTAGCTCGTTCTATTTCAATTACTTAAAACATTAAAAATAGTTTAGAATTATCAATGTAAAATAAAGTAAGTTTTTATACATAACTTTTTAAACTAAACTTTTAACGTTCACTTTTATTTACAACTATAAATTATATAAAACGATATCTAACGATTATGGCAACTAAATTTCCAAAGTTTAGCCAAGCCCTTGCGCAAGATCCAGCCACTAGAAGAATTTGGTATGGTATTGCGACGGCCCATGATTTGGAAGCTCATGATGGAATGACTGAAGAAAATCTATACCAGAAAATATTTGCATCACACTTTGGACATCTTGCAATTATTTTCCTTTGGACTTCCGGAAATTTATTTCATGTAGCATGGCAAGGTAATTTTGAAAAATGGGTTTCAGAACCATTAAAAGTACGTCCTATTGCACATGCTATTTGGGACCCACATTTTGGTGAAGCAGCATTAAAAGCATTTAGTAAAAAGAATACATACCCTGTAAATATCACATTTGCCGGCTTATACCAATGGTGGTATACAATTGGTTTTAGAACAAATCAAGAATTGTATAGAAGTTCTATTGGTTTATTGCTGTTTGCAAGTGTGTTATTAATTGCTGGCTGGTTACATTTACAGCCAAAATTTCGTCCAAGTTTATCGTGGTTTAAAAATAATGAATCACGTTTGAATCATCATTTATCTGGCTTATTAGGATTTAGTTCATTAGCATGGACTGGTCATCTTGTTCACGTAGCAATTCCTGCATCTCGTGGTACTTATGTTGGATGGGACAATTTTTTAACAACTCCTCCACATCCTGCGGGATTGGCACCATTTTTTAGTGGGAATTGGACGGTATATGCCGAAAATCCTGATAGTGCAACACATGCGTTTGATACGAGTAATGGTGCGGGCACAGCAATTTTGACATTTTTAGGTGGTTTTCATCCACAAACACAATCTTTATGGTTAACTGATATTGCTCATCATCATCTAGCAATTGCCGTAGTTTTTATTGTTGCAGGTCATATGTACCGAACAAACTTTGGGATTGGACATAACATGAAAGAAATTTTGGATGCGCATCGTCCTCCAGGTGGACGTTTAGGGGCAGGTCATGTTGGATTATTTGAGACTATTACAAATTCATTACATATGCAATTGGGTTTAGCTTTAGCTTGTTTAGGGGTCGCTACATCATTAACGGCTCAACATATGTATGCTTTAACACCGTATGCTTATTTATCAAAAGATTTTACAACTGAAGCTGCTTTGTATACACACCATCAATATATTGCTGGATTCTTAATGGTAGGTGCGTTTGCCCATGGGGCAATTTTCTTTGTTCGGGACTATGATCCAGAATTAAATAAAAATAATGTGTTAGCCCGTATGTTGGAACATAAAGAAGCCATAATTTCACATCTTAGTTGGGCTTCATTATTTTTAGGATTTCACACATTAGGTTTATATATTCACAATGATACAGTTGTTGCATTTGGACAACCAGAAAAGCAAATTTTATTTGAACCTTTATTTGCTGAATATATTCAAGCTGCTTCTGGAAAAGCAGTTTATCAATTTAATGTTTTGTTAGCTTCATCAACTAGTCCAGCAACAGAGGCAGGAAATCAAGTTTGGTTACCAGGTTGGTTAGAGGCAATTAATAACTCTAAAAATGATTTATTCTTAAAAATTGGTCCTGGTGATTTCTTAGTTCATCATGCTATTGCATTAGGTTTACATGTAACATCATTAATACTTGTAAAAGGAGCTTTAGATGCTCGTGGGTCAAAACTAATGCCAGATAAAAAAGATTTTGGCTATAGTTTTCCATGTGATGGTCCAGGTCGTGGAGGTACTTGCGATATTTCAGCTTGGGATGCTTTTTATTTAGCAATGTTTTGGATGTTAAATACAATAGGGTGGGTAACATTCTATTGGCATTGGAAACATATGACAATTTGGGCTGGAAACCCAGGTCAATTTGATGAATCTTCTAATTATATTATGGGATGGTTACGTGATTATCTATGGTTAAATTCATCACCATTAATTAATGGTTACAATCCATTTGGTATGAACAATTTATCAGTATGGGCTTGGATGTTCTTATTTGGTCATCTAATTTGGGCAACTGGTTTTATGTTTTTAATTTCGTGGCGTGGTTACTGGCAAGAATTAATCGAAACATTAGTTTGGGCACATGAACGTACACCATTGGCTAATCTAATTCGTTGGAGAGATAAGCCAGTAGCGTTATCTATTGTTCAAGCTCGTTTAGTTGGATTAGTTCATTTTTCAGTTGGCTATATATTAACATATGCCGCATTTGTTATAGCATCTACATCAGGTAAATATGCTTAATAATTTATTTAGTAAAGTAAGGTGAAAATATTCCATATTAAATTAACGGTTTTATACTATTAATAAATAAAATCATAATTTTAATATTATTGAGTATTATATGTATACTCTATTCAAATCCGTAATTCAATTAATCGAAATATATATTAAGATAAAATTAAAAAGAAACAATTATGAACTGAGAAATTCTCAGTTCATAATTGTAAAGGAATTTAAAGTTTATCACTTATAACTAAGACATCTCTAAAGAACATAAATACATTTTTAAAAACTTAATAATTCAACTTTTTTATAATTTTTTATAAATTTTTCTTTAAATAAGAAAAGGGTCTAACCCTACTTTCGTTACGTGCAATCACTTTAGCTATTTGCTCTATTTGATGAGGTAAATATTCGCCAGTAATTTATTAACCAACATTATCAGTATAATATTGCAATAGGTAATATCTAAAACTAATTAGGTAGTAAGTGTAAAACGATTATAAACATTATACGATTTTTTTAAATATCTGCTAATATTTGGATAGTCAAATAAACTTTCTTTCAAAGTTCTATAAAAATAAGTTTAAACGTTTATTTTATCTAAAGCTTTTATAATCACAAATGTATTATTTTGAGGTAGTAGAAAAAAAAACACATACCTCTACACCAAGTATTAATTGAACATGCTCGTTTATGTCTTTGAACTTTTTAAATAAATTCTTAATTTTGTGAATCATAAAAAGATAATTTATTTATAGGATTCTCTATTAAAAATAGAGAATAAATCTGTGGGGATAATATTTTTTTATTATTGTTACTTAATCTTATATCCAAAATTACTAAATAGCAGTAAATTTCTACATTAAATTTGACAGTCAAGAAACATAAATATTTAATTCTAGTAATTTTTGAATAAACTAAATATCAAATTATAACTAAACACATAATAAATATAGAGTAACTTTTTTCAGTTAATTTTTGATTATTAATTAAAAAAGTTTTATTCACTATACAAATTTATCTAATAAACTAGACATAATATATTATTGTTTAGTAATATATACGTATTAAATAGTTTGGCGGGTGTGGCCAAGTGGTTAAGGCAGTGGGTTGTGATTCCACCATTCGCCGGTTCAAGTCCGGTCACTCGCCCTCTGTAAACTATTTAAAAATAATAATAAAAAAAGTTAAATTTATATATAGTAAAGATATACTAATTTTATGTCACGTTATCGAGGACCGAAATTACGGATTACAAGAAGATTAGGTAAATTACCGGGACTAACACAAAAAAGTTCAAAGAAAACTGCTAAACCTGGTCAACATAGAAAAAGTACAGGGGAAAATAAAATTAAAACAACTGAGTATGGTATACGATTAGAAGAAAAACAAAAATTAAAATTTAATTATGGTATAAGTGAAAAGCAATTGTACTATTATGTTAAAGAAGCTCGTCGTCGAAACGGTGTAACTGGTGTGATATTATTACAATTACTAGAAATGAGATTAGATACTATTTGTTTTTCATATGCATTAGCTCCAACAATGGCTGGGGCTCGACAATTGGTAAACCATGGTCATATTACAGTAAATGACAAAGTCATTAATATTCCAAGTTTTCAATGTCGAATTGGAGATATTATTGGGATTAGACAAAAATCAACGTCAATAAATTTAGTCAACCGTCAATATTCAAATCGAAGTGGAAAGTGGGTTACTCCTTCTAATTTGGAATGGAATGAGCAAACAGGAAAAGGAACTGTTAAAAATTATTTTAATAGAAGACAACTTTTACTAAACTTAAATGAATTATTAGTAATTGAGTATTACTCTCGAAGATAATTTTAATATCAAAAATTTAATTGATACATTACTTTATGTTAAAAATGAGATTAAAACGAAATGGAAGAAAACGACAACCTTCTTATCGGATAGTTGTAATGGAAAATAGAACTCGACGAGAAGGGATACCAGTGGATCAAATCGGCTATTATAATTCAATAACAAAAAAATTATATTTTAATGAAAAAAAAATTCTAAAATGGTTAAGGTGTGGAGTCCAACCTACAAATACTGTTTTTCGTCTATTAATACTACGATATAAAGAAGAATATACTTCCAATTCGGCTCTCTTCGATCCTGACACTAGATTCATTGGTACTTGGCTTCGTAAATTTAATAAAAACCAGAATAGAAGAAAATGCAAGCCAATAACGCAGGCCCCGCGATAGAAATTGGGTTCCAAGTAAGGCTAAGCAAAAAAAATTACTCAAGAGGCTGGACAACATAAAAAGATTTACGAATTCGTAAGTTGATTTATTTGATTCTAATTTAAATACCTACGGACAATTATCAAAAATTGAGTGTAATGAAACAGAATAAATACAAAGCTTAACTATAACTTTTGTTTTAGATGCGTTAGTTTCAAAATCACGTTCTAAAACAATTGATTGAGTTTTAAATGGTAGGATTTTATTAAAATTTTTACGAGTTCGATTGGATAATTATCAATATAATAATAAATCTTCTTCTTTCTTTGAAATTGTAACTATATAAGGTATATAAACTTTCAAAAATAAACTATAAAACAAATAAAAGAAAAAAAAAGAATGTCATCCTTGATCATTTGTATATCAATATACGTAAAGGTGTAACTTCAAAAATTATTTACATAATGAGATGTAACATTTTTAAACTAGTATTAATATCTGTGCTAAAGTGTTAACTAGTGAAATTGAATTTAGTACTGTGAATTTAAGTCATAGAAACGTTACTAGAATAAATCATATATTTAAACATTCTACTCCAAAATATATTAATCAATACTAAAGAAATATTTTTTATAAATCACTTATAATATAAATAGTAAAGTAACAAATTTATTAACTACTTAAGCTAATATTTAATATATTAATATGAATGATTTTCAAAAATATCTGTCAACAGCTCCTGTTCTTTTAACAGTATGGATGACATTTACCGCAGGTTTTATTATTGAAATAAACCGTTTTTTCCCTGATATGTTAGGATTATACTTTTAAGGCTCGCGAGGTATTATGCTCCGTGTAATACCTTGGGCAATGGGCTGTATTTACGATGCAGTGCATGGTTGGTTAAAATACCCAGCGAGTATCTAACTGAATATTAACAAAAACTTATTTAATTTTATGATTAAATATATTATTTTACCTTTTTTACTGTTCATCTAGGGTATACCCTATTTTTAGGGTACGGGTTTGTAATTTTCTTTATA